>Ga0308157_10002277_pt1 | contig 32401 bp, 28 predicted proteins | sample PhyBR1_FD_201035 | JGI IMG/M metagenome (GOLD analysis project Ga0308157, IMG submission 201035) | Phyllosphere microbial communities from UC Gill Tract Community Farm, Albany, California, United States - DLSLB.R1 | ecosystem: Host-associated > Plants > Phyllosphere > Unclassified | place: USA...
CGATGTGCTTGCCATCCGGCGACAAGCTGAGTGCATAGGTCGACAAAGGCTCGAGCGCCTGTTCGACCGTCAAGGGCCCGCCCAGCGCGGCGCGCGACGCCACCAACAACGCCAGTATCGCAACCGACATCCCCTTCATGCCCACCCCGTCGAAGTTATCAATACGACATTGTGGCAGAAAACACCAAAGGGAATTGTTTTTTTTCGGAAGCAACTACTCCTTGACGTCCTCGACGACCGGCTGCGCCAGCCGCGCCGGCGGGCCGCCGTGCACTTGCGCGTGCAGGCGGAAGCCTTCGCGGATGTTCTCGCGCAGCACCGCGCCCTTCCACGGCTTGGTGTAGAAGCGGTCGATGGCGCCGTGGTTGATGGCGGCCATGATCGGCGTCAGGTCGGCGTAGGCCGACAGCATGATGCGGAAAGTGTCCGGCGCCAGGTTCTTGACCCGCTCCATGAACTCGGTGCCGCTCATCAGCGGCATGCACTGGTCGCACAGGATCACCTGCACCCGGTTCTGCGCCAGCACGTCGAAACCCTCGGCCGCGGTCTGCGCGGTCAGGATGCGGTAGCCGTCCTGCGACAGGAAATCGGTCAGCACGTCAAGCATGAAGGCGTCGTCGTCGACGATCAGCAAAGTCTGCTGCTCGACCACGTTTTCCTCGGCCGGCGTCTGCAGGAAGCGGCCCTCGCGCAGCATCTGCTCGAACTCCTCCTCCGGCAGCGGACGGCTGAAGTAGTAGCCCTGCATCTCGTCGCAGCCGTGGCGGCGCAGGTAGGCCAGTTGCGCATCCTTCTCCACGCCCTCGGCGATCACCTCCAGCTTCATGCTGTGCGCCATGTTGATGATGGCCAGCACAATGGCGGCGTCGTCCGGGTTGCTGGTCACCTCGCGCACGAAGGCGATGTCGATCTTCAGCTTGTCGATCGGGAAGCGTTTCAGGTAGGCCAGCGAGGAATAGCCGGTGCCGAAGTCGTCGATCGAGATCTTGATGCCCAGCGCCTTCAAATTCTGCAGCACGGTGATGGTCTCTTCGGCGTTGGACATCAGCGAGCTCTCGGTCAGCTCCAGCTCCAGCAGCTCGGGCGCGATGTCGTGCTTCTTGATGGCCTTGAGCACCTCCTCCTCCAGCCCGCCGACGAAGAACTGGATGCCCGAGACGTTGACCGACAGGTGCACCGCGCCCACGCCGGACTTGCCCCACAGCGCGATCTTGCGGCAGGCCTCGTGCAGCACCCAGGTACCGACCCGCACGATCAGCCCGGTCTCCTCGAGGATGGGGATGAACAGCGCCGGCGACACCATGCCGTGGCCGGGCCGCCGCCAGCGGATCAGCGCCTCGGCGCCGCTGATGCGGCCGGTGCCGATGTGCACCTTGGGCTGGAAGTGCAGCACGAACTCCTCGTTGTCGATGGCGCGCCGCAGCGCGTTCTCCAGGTCCAGCCGCGCCAGCGACTGCGCGTTCATCTCCGAGGTGAAGAAGCGGAAGGCGTCGCGCCCGGCCTCCTTGGCGCGGTACATGGCGGTGTCGGCGTACTGGATCAGCGTGTCCGGGTCGCCGCCGTCGTCCGGGTAGACCGAGATGCCGATGCTGGCCGTGACCGTCACTTCGTGGCCCTTCAGGTCGAACGGCCGGCGCATCGATTCGCGGATCTTGTCGACCACGGCGATGGCGTTCTGCGCGCCCTCGGGCAGCATCAGGATGGCGGCGAACTCGTCGCCGCCGAAGCGGCCGATGGTGTCGCGCACCCGCAGGCAGTCCACCAGCCGGCTCGAGAACTGCCGCAGCAGCTCGTCGCCGATGGTGTGGCCCAAGGTGTCGTTGACGTTCTTGAAGCGGTCGACGTCGAGGAACAGCACCGCCAGCGACCACTTGTGATCGTTGGCCTGGCGCAGCGAGTGGCTCAGCGAATCGTAGAACTGGCTGCGGTTGGGCAGGCCGGTCAGCGTGTCGAAGTGGGCCAGCTTGAGCAGGCGCTGCTCGGCCTCCTTGCGCTCGGTGATGTCGCGCGCCACCGCCACCAGGATCCAGCTGGGGCCGGAGCGCAGGGTGCGCCGCTGCACTTCCACCGACAGCGGCGAACCGTCCTTGCGGTACAGCAGCAGCTCGGTCATGGCGCCGCTCTGGTCGCCGGACAGCAGTTTTTCGTACAGCTCCTCGAGCCGGTTCAACTCGGCGTCGCCCGGCTTGCCGGGGCCGACCTTGAGGAAGTCCTCGCGGTCATAGCCCAGCATGCGGCAGGCGGTGACGTTGACGTCGACAAAGCACATGCCGGCGCGGTCGACCAGGAAGATGGCGTCGGCGGTGGCGTCCATCGCCAGGCGGAAGCGGCGCAGGTCCTCGTCCAGCCGGATGCGGGCGTTCATGTCCAGGGTCAGCTGCGCGTGGTGGCGCTTGATCTCCTCGTACAGCAGCAGGTTCTCGTAGGCCACCGAGATCTGCGCCGCCACCGTGGCGGCGACCCGCTCGTCGACCTCGGAGAAGCCGTCCGCGCCCAGCTTGTCGACCAGGTAGAGCCAGCCGTGCACGCGCTCGCGCGAGGCGATCGGCACGCCCAGGAAGGAATGCACCGGCGGATGGCTGGCCGGCAGGCCGATGGCGGCCGGGTCGCCGTCGAGGTCGTTGATGCGGCACGGCTGGCGCTGCTCCAGCAGGCCGCGCAGCACGCCGGCGCGCGGCGCCTGCGCGATCTGCCGGCCCGGCACGCCGGCGCCGCAGCTGGCGAAATACGACAGCTCGGCCGCGTCCGCCTGCAGCACGCCGATGCACGCGTACTTGGACACGCAGATGTTCTGCGCCACCCGGCAGCCGATCTCCACCAGCGCGCCGGGGTCGCGCTCGGCGCCCAGCTCGATGCCCAGCTCGATCAGCGCGGTCAGCCGCAGGCTCACCGCCTGCAGGCTGGAGAGCGAGCTGGTCAGGCGCTGCGTCATGCGGGTCAGGTTTTGCGGCCCGCGCTCATCGGTCTCCTGGGCGAACTGGGACAGCTGCTGGCTGCTCGACTCCAGCTCGCCCAGGTACTCGGCCACCTTGTCGTCGATGTTGTGGAAACGCCCCTCCTGCGGCGGCTCCGGCGCGAACGCCGGCAGCGGCTCGCGCGCGTCCGCCTCGGCCAGGCCCAGCGCCTCGTGCACGGTGCGCAGGATGACTTCCGGATCGGAAGGCTTGGGCAGCACCCAGCGCACGCCGCACGACTGCGCCACCGCCATCGCCTCGCGCTCGCGGTAGGTGGCGGTGTAGAAGATCACCGGCACGTCGGCCGTCTGCGGGTCGCTGTGCAGACGGGTGACGAACTCGTAGCCGTCCATGTTGGGCATCAGGATGTCGGAGATCACCAGGTCGGGCTTTTCCGCGCGCACCATGGTCAGGCCCTCGGCGCCGTTGGCCGCCTCCAGCAGCCGGTGGCCGCCGTAGCCCAGCAGCGTCATCAGGAACTCGCGGTTCAGCACGTGGTCGTCCACGATCAGGATGGTGGCGGTGTCGCTTTTAGCCGGGGGCGACACGGCCCCGCTCAAGAAAGACTCGATCTGGGTCACGAAGGTGTCCGGCTCGACCGGCTTGCCGATGTAGCCGTCGAAGCCGGCCTCCAGCAGTTTCTCGCGGTCGCCCGCCATCGCCAGCGCGGTCACGGCCAGGGTCGGGATGTGGCGCAGCGCGGGATCGGCCTTGAGCGCGGCCACCACGCCGTAGCCGTCCAGCTTGGGCAGGTGCACGTCGCAGATGATCAGGTCCGGCAGCTCGCGCCGCGCCGCCGCCACGCCGGCCTCGCCGTCGGCGGCCGACAGCGGCTCGTAGCCGAACGCGCGCAGCAGGTACACCATCAACTCCATGTTGGTGGCATTGTCTTCTATGATCAGGATGCGTGCCGACACGTTGGGCTCCCCTTCTTCATCGTTCCAGCGGCAGCGCCAGGGTGAAACAACTCCCGGCGCCGGGTGTGCTGTCAAACAAAATTTCGCCATGCAGCATGGCGGCCAGGCGCTGGCTCAGATGCAAGCCCAACCCGGTTCCCTCCAGTTCCCGCAGCTTGCCGGCCTCCAGCTGCGAAAAAGCCTGGAACAGCGTGGCGCGGTCCTCGTCGGCGATGCCGATGCCGGTGTCGCTGATGCTGATCATGGCGCAGGGGCGCTCGTGGCGCACGCCCTGGTCCAGCCGCACCGTGACCGCGCCCCGGTCGGTGAACTTGAGCGCGTTGTGGAGCAAATTCATCAGTATCTGTTGCAGCGCGCGGCGGTCGGCCATCACCACCAGCTCGTCGGGCACGCTGACGAACTCCAGTGCCAGCCCCTTGTGCTGGGCCTGCGGTTTAAACAGCAACAACACCTCGTCGATCAGCGGGCGGCACGGCAGCGACGCCATGTCCAGCTTCAGGCTGCCGGTCTCGATTTGGGTCAGTTCCAGCAAGTCATTAATCAAGGATAACAGATGACGGGCGCTGTGTTGCACCGTGCGCAGTTGTTTTTCCTGATCGTCATTAATGGGTCCAGGCAACTTCATCAACATAGTACCCGTAAAACCGATGATCGCGTTCAGCGGCGTGCGCAATTCATGCGACATGCCGTTCAAAAAACGGTCCTTGGCGGCGTTGGCGCGCGCCAGCTCGGCGTTTTTTTCCTGCAACGAACGCTCGATCCGCTTGCGCTCGCTGGTGTCGCGGATCGCGCTCATCACCATCGTGCCCTCTTCCGAGGCGATGGGGCTCAGGCTGATCTCGACCGGGAATTCCACGCCGTCGCTGCGCAGGCCGAACAGCTCGCGGCCGCCGCCCATGGGGCGCACCACCGGTTGCTGATGGAAGTCGCGCCGGTGGCGCACGTGGCGCTCGCGGAAGCGCGCCGGCATCAGCTGCTCCAGCGCCATGCCGCGCATGGCCTCGCGCGGATAGCCGAACAGGGCCGCGGCCTGCTCGTTGACCAGCACCACGCGCCCGCCGGCGTTGGCCAGCACGATGGCGTCCGGCAGCGACTCCAGCAGGTCGCCGAAGCGCGCCTGCACCAGCTTGGCGTCGCGCAGCACCTTGAGCGCGGTGACGTCTTTTTTGGTCCACAAAATATACTCGGGCTGGCCATCGTCGTCGCGCACCAGCTTGGACGAGCTGTCGATGTACACCAGCGTGCCATCCTTGGCGCGGCGCATCGTCTCATAGTTGGCGACGCCGCTGGCCAGGGTCTCGCGCATCACGTCGTCCTCGGCGCCGTCCTCGGCGGCCGGCGCGATCAGTTCGCCCAGGCGGCAGCCCAGCGCCTCGTCGCTGCTGTAGCCGAACATCGCCCGCGCGCCATTGGTCCAACAGACGACTTCGCCTTCCAGCGAAGTCAGCACAACGGCGTCCGGGGTTTCATTGAGGATCAGAGTGCCGAAGTCGGTAGCCATGGTGTCGCCTCGTAATCACATGACAATAAACATACAGTAAGCGGCAACGCGAAAATTCACACAAAATCACAATCGCGCGGCGGCGGCGATTTCGTCCATCAAGCAGCGCAGGATGGCGGGATGGCGGCCCAGCGCCACATGGCCAATCGCCCCGAACACCAGGTTGCGCGCGCCCGGCAAGGCGCCGGAATCCTGCGGCGCCACGATGTTGTCGTGGACAGAGTAGATGGAGCTGATCAGCCCGCGTTGCAAATTTGCCTCAGACGCGGCCAGCGCCGCCAGCCATTCGCTGCGGTAGCGCATCTGCACCGCGTTGCCGCCCGGCCCGAAGTGGGCCAGCGCGGTGCCGTGATGCGGCGTGCCCAGCGTGATGACGCGCGCCACCGCGTCCGCGCCGTGGCGGCGCAGCCAGGCGCGCGCCACCAGCCCGCCCATGCTGTGGCCGACAATGATGACTTGCTTGCTGCCAGTCTCCGCGCACAGCCGCTCGATGGCGGCCTGCACCTGCGGCACATAGGCGTCGATCGAGGCGCCCGGCGGTTCCAGGTCGATGCCGTAGTGGCTGATGCCGGCGCGCGCCAGCCGCGCGCTCAGCGGGCGCCAGTAGCCGCTGTTGCAGGCGTAGCCGTGGATCAGCAGCACCGGCAGGCCGCGCGCCTGCGGCTGCAGTTGCATGCCGAGCGGACGCAGCATGTCGAAGCTGGAGGCCAGCATCGAGGCGCGGAATTCATGCAGGAACAGGCCGGCGGCGCGGGCCGGGTTGAGCGCGTGGTCGGCCGGCGTGGGCGCGCCCTTGCCCGCGCGCGAGCTGAGCAGGAAGTTGTTGGCCGACAGCGCCATCCGCACCAGCAGCACGCAGGCCAGGCCGAGCGCGCCATAGGCCAGCGCCGTCAGCGGCGGGTTGAGCGGCGCTTCCCACGCCGGCCGCCACACCAGATGCAAGCCGGCCGCCAGCGCCAGCGCGGCGCCGGCCTGCACCAGCAGCAGCAGGATAATCCAGCGTTTGATCATGCCGCCATCATACCCCGGTCCGGCCGGTCAGGCGCGCACCGGGACGGCCGCCGGCTTGCCCGTCAGCTGCCGCGCCAGGTTGCTGGCCAGGCGCGCCACGATGCCGTAGATCGACAGCTGCGGATTGGCGCCGATCGAGGTCGGGAACAGCGAGCCGTCGTGCACCGACAGGTTGGCCAGGCCGTGGTAGCGGCCGTCGGCGCCGGTCAGGCCCTGGCGCTCGTCGCCCGACATGGCGCAGCCGCCCATCACGTGCGCCGACACCACGCGCGTGGCCAGCAGCTTGAGCGGCAACGCGGCGATGCCGGCTTGGGCCTGCGCCCAGCTGGTGTAGCGCGGCGCCGACTCGTGCACCGGCGACACGTCCCTGGCGCCGGCCGCGAACTGGATCTCTGCCATGGTCAGCAGCGCGCGGCGCGCGCCGTCCCAGATGAAGTCGCTGATCGGGTAATCAAGCACCGGCGCGCCGGCGCCGTCCAGCGCCACGCTGCCGCCGGGCGCATCGGCGTGGAAGCCGTCGCGCAGCAGCGCCAGGATCACCTGCTTGTGCGGGAACTGCGCCATCTCGGCCGCGTGCTGCGCGCCGAAGCCGGCCACCGTGGTGGCCAGCAGCAGCGGATGCAACGGCGGCACTTCCAGCTTGTAACCCATCGGCCCGTCGATCGGCGCGTTGTGCAGAAAGTGGTCGGAATACACGGTCTGCGGCGCGCCGGCGTAGCCGTCCACGCGCTGCTCGAAAGTGGCGGCCGAGATCACCACCGGATGCAGGAAGGTGCGCTTGCCCAGCAGGCCGTGCGGATCGGGCGCGCCCGAACGCATCAGCAGCGCCGGCGTGTTGATGGCGCCGCCGGCCGCGATGAAGTGCCGCGCCCGCAAGGTGACGCGGCGCCCGGTCGGCGCGTGGCCGGAGGCGTCCAGCGCCACGCAGTCAAGCTGGACCACCTTGTCGCCCTGGATCACGAAGCGCTCGGCGCGGGCGCGCGTCAGCAAGGTCGCACCCTGGGTCAGCGCCGACGGGATGGTGGTGACCAGCATCGACTGCTTGGCGTTGGTCGGACAGCCCATGCCGCAGTAGCCCAGGTTCCAGCAGCCGTTGACGTTGCGCCGTATCAGCGCGGTCGGGATGCCCAGCTTGGCCGCGCCGCGGCGCAGCAGGTCGTTGTTCTCGTTGGGCGCGGCCGGCCAGTCCATGACGTTGAGGCGCTGCTCCATCATGCCGAACCACGGCGCCAGCTGTTCCGGCGTGTAGTCCTTTAAACCATACTGTTTATTCCAATACGCCAGCGTGATGTCGGGCGTGCGGAAGCTGCTGGTCCAGTTGACGGTGGTGCTGCCGCCCACGGTGCGGCCCTGCAGGATGTTGATGCCCTTGTCGCGCGTCTTGCGCGCCGCCGATTCCTGGTACAGCTGCGGATAGGCCTCGGCCTCCTTCATGTTGAAGTCGGACGAGGAGCGCAGCGCGCCCTCCTCGACGATCAGCACGCGCAGGCCGGACAGCGCCAGGATCTCGGCGCTGACACCGCCGCCGGCGCCGCTGCCGACGATGACCACGTCGGCCTCCAGCGTCAGGTCGGCGTCCAGCCGCGCGCAGTCGGTCACGCGCCAGCCGGCGGCCAGGCCGGCCTGGATCGGATCGGGAATCGGGCCCTTGGCGGCGGCGATCGGGATATTGGTATTGCTCATTTTTGCAGCTCCTTCAGCGGGCCGGGATAGCCGATGCCGGCCCAGGTCGACGGCTCCGCGTACCACGAGCCGAGGATCAGGTCATGCAGCGCCAGGTAGGCGGTCTGCAGCATGGCGAGGCGGTGATGGCGCCAGCTCTCCAGGAAGGCGGCCACCTCCTGCGGCGCGGCCTCGCGCCAGCTGCCGGACACGCCGGCCAGCCAGCGCCGCGCGGGCGCCAGCGCGAGCAGGCCGAACAGGTCCTGCACTTCCTTTTGGGTGGCCAGCGGGAGGCCGTGGATGGCGGCCAGCGTGCGCGCGGTGGCGGCGTCCAGCGCGGCCCGGCGGGCGGCGGCGTCGGCCGGCAGCACCGGCCCCAGCATCGCCGGCACGATGGCGGCCAGCACCGCGCCGGCCTCGCCGTCGAGGACGAACGCCGTCGGCGCCGCGGCGGGATGGGTCAGGCGATAGGCGGCGCCGCCGGCTGCGAGCAATAGCGCGCCGGCCGCGCCGATCTTGAGGAAAGATCTGCGGGTGGTCATGTCTCCGTCCGTCTCGTTTTTATGATCCGGCTAGTGTACGTGAACGGGCAACGAACCTTGTCCGCAAAAAATAGAGTGCCGCGTCTAGTCGGTCCGCGCCTGCTTGCCGGCCAGGTAGGCGTCGGTGGCCTTGACCAGCATGGCCTTCTCGGCCAGCTTGAAGCGCGCCACCTCCATGCCGCGCGCCAGGTTGGGCAGCAGGTCGGCCGGCACCCTGCCCTTGATCCAGGCTTCCAGCTGCTCGGGCGGCAGCGCGCGCCAGAACATCTCCGGCGTGTACTGCGCCAGTATCATCGGGCCGAACGGCTGGTGCGGCGCGATCAGGCGCTCGGCGTTCTGCGTAAACACCGACCAGGACAGCTGCGGATGCTCGCCGCCCAGCACGCCCACCAGGCCGATGCGCGCCATGTCGGCCTGCTTGGGGATCTCGTCCGACAGCGCGATCGCGGCGGCCTTCTCGGCCAGCGCCGGATCGCGCACCTGCATCAGCGCCGTGTAGTAACGGCGCAACTCCGTCTCGTTTTTGGCCGACTTGGCGATCGCGTGCAACTGGTCGAACTCGGCCGCCGTGGCGTGCTCGGCCACCACGGCCAGCACCATCATCTGGTCGTCGGCGGAGATGGCGGCGCGGTCGGCGACGAAGGCGGCGAAGCGCTTGCGCGCCTCGGCCAGCACGTCCGGATCGCCCCAGCCGCCCAGGTCGGCCAGCAGCGAGCGGCGCAGCTTCCGCATGCCCGGCGTCTCGTCCGCGCGCGCATCCCAGCCCAGCTTGACCGACAGCGGCTTGACGATGGAGCGCGCATACGCGGCGAAGGCGGCGTGGCCGGGAGTGCCGCGCTCGGCTGTCTCGATGGTGTCGAGCGCGCCGGTGATCTGCTCCCAGGCGCGCTGGTTGGCCGTGTCGCCCATGGCCGAGGCCAGCGCCAGGTAGCTGGCCAGCGGCTGCGCGCCGGCGCCCACCAGCGCCCACTGGTCGTCCAGCAGCGCGATGCGGTCCGCTTCCGGCACGCTGGCGAAGGACTGGGTGATGCGGGCCAGCGTGGCGTCGTCATAGGCCACGCGGAAGTAGCCGACCGCGCCGGCGTTGATGCTCAGCGTCTCGTCGCAGCGGCCGGCTTGCACGCTCTGGCGGTCGCCGTCGAACAGCACCGGCTTGGGCGCGCCGGCGCCGCTGCGCACCTGCAGCGGCACCGGCCAATGGCCCTTGCCGCTGCCCAGTCCCTGCAACAGGAAGCGCTGCTGCGTCAGGGCGATCGTGCGGTTGCCGGCGGCGTCGCAGCTGGCCGCCACCGACACCAGCGGGAAGCCCGGCTGCGAGGTCCAGGCGCGGGCGATCTCGCTGACGTGCCCGGCGCCGGCGCCGTCCAGCGCCAGCCACAGGTCGCCGCTGAGGGTGTTCGAATAGGCGTGCGTCTTCATGTAGCTGCGGATGCCGCTGCGGAAGTTGTCGGCGCCCATGTGCGCCTCCAGCATGCGCAGCACGGCCTGGCCCTTGCGGTAGGTGATGGATGGATCGAAGGCGCTGCTCGCCTGCAGCTCGTTGGTCACGTGCTGCACGATGGCGTGCGAGGTGGCGCGGGCGTCGGCGCCCATCGCGTCCTCCTTGCTCGCGTCCTGGTGCTCCCACCAGCGCCAGCTGGGGTTGCGCAGGTCGGTCTGGCGCGCGGCCATCCACGACGCGAAGCTTTCGTTGAGCCACAGCTCGTCCCACCAGCCCATCGTGACCAGGTCGCCGAACCACTGGTGCGCCATCTCGTGCGCCTGGATGCTGTAGACGGTCTGGCGGTTGCCCATGGTGCTGGACGGGGTGATCAGCAGGGCCTGGTCGTTGTAGGTGATCGCGCCCCAGTTTTCCATGGCGCCGCTGAAGCCGCCGGGCACGGCGATCGAATCGAGCTTGGGCAGCGGATAGCGCACGCCGAAGTAATCGTTGTAGTCGGCCAGGATCTGCTGGGCGTTGGCCAGCGCCTGCTGGCCGCCCTGCTCCTGGCCCTTGACCGCGACCACGCGGAACCGCGTGCCGCCGCTCTCGGCGGCGATGTGCGCCAGGTCGCCGCCGGAGAATTCGACCAGGTAGGTCGGCATCTTCGGCGTCGGCGCGAAGCGGGTGGTGGCCAGCTCGCCTTTGACGCTGCGCCCGCTCTCGGGCATGTTGGAGTACACCGCCCACTTGGCCGGCACCGTCACGCTGAGCTTGAACACGGCGCGGAAGGCCGGCTCGTCCCAGCAAGGGAACATGCGGCGGGCGTCGGTGGCTTCGAACTGGGTGGTCAGCATCGCGTCCTTGGCGCCGGCCGGCGTCACATACTCCTGCAGGAACAGGCCGCGCGGTTCCTTCTCGATCTTGCCGGCGTAGGCAAAGCTCAGCGTGTGGCGGCCGGGCGCGGCCGGACGGGCCAGCTTGATGGTGGTCAGCTGCGCCTTGTCGTCCGACACCACGGAACGCACCGGCTTGCCGTCCAACAGGACTTTGCTCAGCTTCTGGTTCAGCGAGTTGAACTGGATGACGGCGCTGGCGGCCTTGAAGTCCAGCACGATGCTCTCGGTGCCGGCCACGGTGTGGCTGGCGGCATCGGGCGTGAGCGCGATGGTGTACTCCAGCGGCACCACGTTCTTGGGCAGCCGCCCCGGCGCGGCGGCGAAATTGAACACCGGCGACGCGGCTTGCGCCAACGCGGATGCCGCGGGAAAAGCCAAGGCCAACGCCAACCCCATCACCCCACGTGCACGCATATCCGCCTCCTGTATTTTCGTGTTTAAATTACAATCGCGAAACTATAACACCGCTGGCGGCCGTAAAACCATGCATCGATCCAACACCCCCGTCAGTCGAAAACAGCGCAGCCGTCCTCGCCGCGCCCGCTGGGATGGCATGTTGCCGGGGCCGTGGTGGGTATGGGTGTTGCTGGTGCTGTTCATCTGCTACGGCGCCTACCGGGAGCACAAGGCAAGGTCGCTGCCGGACTGCGACGACGACCGCGTCCTGGCCCACATCGACAAAATGGTGCGCGGCCCCGAACAGCAGCGCGCGGCCATCCTTGGCCACGGCAACGAGCGCCTGGGCATGCCGGCCGTGAGCGGCATCCACCTAATCGGCAAATACGAGTCGCCCACCATCCACGCCTGCGCCGGCACGCTGGCCTTCGGCCGCATCAAGCGTCCATTCGGCTTCACCCTGGAGTCGAAAGACAACGAGGGCGGCTTTGTGATGGAGAGCGGCGCGCCGGCGATTATCAAAGAGCGCCTGGAACAGTGGGACTGGAACCGGCGTATTCGTGTTCGTTATCCGAGCTTTGCCAAGGCCCCATTGGAAGGGCGCGAGCTGGGCAAAGTCTTTTTTGCCGGCGTGATGCAGCTCGCCGACGGCCAGCGCGAACGCGATGCGATCCATGATCTACAGCCGGACGCCAGCTGCAACCGGGCCTGGCGGCATGTCGGCGTGTTCCGCTGCCGGATGCTGGTCGAGCGCGACGACCCGAAGCTGGCGGCGGCGGGCCTGCCCTCCTCCACGCTGCTCGACAGCGAGTTCTCGTTCCAGCGCGACGACTCGGGCCAGGCGTGGCGGCCGGCGCCCGGCTTCGCGGAGGACTTCCGCAAGGCGGTCCAGGACGCGCGCACCGACTGAGCCGTGCGACACATGACCGGCGGAAATTATAAAATAAATAATCTTTATTTCCGCCACAGGCACCCATGACCTCGGACACCACCACCACCGGCCTCGACACCCTGCTCTCGATCGGCATCATCACCGCCGGCCAGCGCCGCCGTGCGCTGGCCGATCCCGGCGCGTCCGAAGTGGCGGCGATGGACAGCATGTCCGACCAGCTAGTGTGGATGATCCAGCGCGACATCGTCACGGCGGACGACATGGCACACGCCTGCACCCGCATCGAGACCAATTACAGCGAAGCGGAAGGCGCGCGCCACCTCGAGATCATCAGCGAGACGCTGGCCAAGTACCTCAGCGTGCGCGAACAGATCAACCGCGACAAGCTCGGCGCGCTGGTGTCGGCCGCGCTGATCACGCAGGACGAGCTGGACCGGAGCCTGCCGCACCTGCCGCAAGAGCTGTTGCTGGAGTCGCCGGGCGAGGCGCTGGTCTGGCTGAAGCACAACGGCCACATCAGCGGCCGGCGCCTGAAGACATTCCGGCGCGATGGCGCAGGCGGCGACGTGCGCCGCGCGGCCATCTTGCAAGAGGTCGAACGCCTCGACCGCGAATACCACGACGCCAAGACCGCCTACCTGCGCGCCTTGCTGCCCGGCCCGGTCTGGATGTGGATCGCCGTACCGATGCTGGCGTTCAGCGTCTACATCTGGCACACGGTGACGCCGTCGGCCGCGCCGGCCTGCACCGACCCGGACATCAGCCGCACGCTCGACGGCCTGATGCTGCGCGCCAGCATCGACCAGCGCATCAGCTCGATGCGCCCCGGCGCCGACGCAACGCTGCCGCGCGTGGGCGCCATCAAGGAAGTGGGCTACGCCAGCGAGCCGCGCATCCGCGGCTGCAAGGCCACGCTGACCATCGACAAGCTGGAGACGCCGTACGCCTTCACCATCGAACCCAGCGCGCCGGGCAAGCAGGACTTCGCGGTGGTGGGCGCCTCGCCCGCCATTGTCGAGGCGCGCTTCGGCCACCTGACCGCGGACGGCAAGTTCATCAACACAGCCGAACCGGTCGGACGGGCCGCGGCCGAGCGCGCCTTCCGCGCCGGCGTCGAGCGGCTGATGTCCTCGGCCTTGCCGGCCGGGCGGCGGTTGAACTCGGAGTCGCCCATGTCCGGCATTCCCAAGCTGGCTCCCAGCTCGCCCGAGCGCAGCCGCGAGATCGCCGAAGTGGAGCCGCTGGCGCCGTGCCGCGAGATCGCGGCCGGCACCGCGTACAGCTGCCGCCTGCTGGTCGAGCGCAACGACCCGCTGCTGGCGGCGATCGGCCGCGACGGCTCGACCACGCTGGAAGGCGACTTCGTGTTCGAGCGCGACGGCGCCACCGGACCGTGGCACATGGCCGAAGGCTTCGACCAAGCCTTCGTCAACGCGGTGGCGGCCTCGCGGATCCAATCCCTGACGCGGTAGGCTGGCTCGCGGCGCAGATCTTGTCGCCCGCCGCCACCAGTTTCATGGCGCGCTCGCCCAGCCCCACGGTCAAGCTCAGCAAGCCGCCGGGCCGCTCGGCGCCACCGAGAACCACACCCTTGACATGCAACGGAATGGTTTGCCCTTCATGCAATAACAAAGCGGATGAATTGGCCGTTATCCGTCCATCGAGGATTTTCCCATCCAGGACTCCAATTTTCGCACTAAGGATTTTGCTGACCTTCGTGACTTCAAACGTAAATCCCATGTCAGACCTCCATGTCTGCGCGCCGCGCTCCTGAAGCGCCTCAGTCTGGCGCTGGTTTCATTTTTTTCGACGGCCGGCAACTTCCAGCGCTCGGCATTCTGATGGAGCACGCTGGCGGCCATGTACTCCATTGCGACATCAGCCAGCAAATTGCCACCGATGTCCACAACATCATTGTAGATCCCAAGATGGAATTGCAAAGCGTGAGCCGCTTCCTCCAGCAAGGTCGAGCGGCTGGGATTCCGTCGCAGGAAAATAATCTCGGACGACAGGCAGCAGGCGGCGGCCCGGCGCCAGTTCAGGAATCGGCGCGCTTGCCTGTTAACGCCGATAGACGGGGCGGAGCCGAGCGGCCATCAAATCTCAGTCCTTGCGCTTGCCCACCATGTGGCGGGCGATGCCGCGCAGGATGTTGACTTCCTCTTTTTCCAGCTGCGCCCGGGCGAACATGCGCTTGAGGCGCGGCATCAGCTTGCGCGGGTTGCCGGCGTCGAGGAAGCCGATCTCCACCAGCGACTGCTCCAGGTGCTCGTACATGCCCTCGATCTGCGCCAGGCTGGCCGCCTCGCCCTGGAAACCGATCTCGTTGGCGTCGCCGGCCGGCTGGCGCACGCTCATCGACGGCGGCGCGCCGTCCAGCGCCGCCATCCGGCATTCGTAGGCCAGCACCTGCGCCGCCTGCGACAGGTTCAGCGACGAGTACTCCGGGTTGGCTGGAATGTTGATCAACACATTACACTTTTCGACGATCTCGTTCGGCAGGCCGAAGCGCTCGTTGCCGAAGATCAGGGCCGCGTGGAGCTCCGGCTGGGCCGCCAGCTGCCCGGCCACCTCGCGCGGCGTCAGCACCGGCGGCGAGTATTCGCGCAGCCGGGCCGAGACGGCGGCGGCGAAGTTGATGCCGTCCAGCGCCTCGGCCATGCTGCCCACCACCCGCGCGCCGGCCAGGATGTCGCCGGCGCCGCTGGCGAAGGCCACCGCCTCGGGGTCGTCCAGCGCGTTGTCGAAACGGGGCGTGACCAGCACCAGGTCGCTGAAACCCATGGTTTTCATGGCCCGCGCCACGGCCCCGATATTGCCCGCGCGGCTGGTCTCGACCAGAATAAATCGCAGCTGTTTGAAAAGATTCGTATTGATTTCGGGCAGGTTCATTTAAAATAGCGCTATTGCGCGGTATCGATACACAAATTCCCCGGGATTTTACCCTGTCGCCGCCGCTCCGCTCTTTAATTCACTCTTGTACACTTTCGTGCTGCCGGGCAGGCTGAGGCCCCCGGTGGGCGTTAGCGTTCTTTTAACGGAAAAGCTTACATGCACCCAATGCTCAACACGGCGATCAAAGCCGCCCGCCGCGCCGCCGCCGTCATCAACCGCGCGTCGTTCGACCTCGACCGCGTCATCGTCACCGAGAAAAACCACAAGGACTTCGTCACCGACGTCGACCAGGCGGCCGAACAGGCCATCATCGAGGTGCTGTCCAAAGCTTATCCCGACCACGCCTTCCTGTGCGAAGAGTCGGGCCCGTCCAAGAACGCCAACGACGAGACTGAATTCACCTGGATCATCGACCCGCTCGATGGCACCACCAACTTCATGCACGGCTTCCCGCAATACTCGATCTCGATCGCGCTGTCGCAGCGCGGCGTGATCACGCAGGCCGTGATCTACGACCCGGTCCGCAACGACCTGTTCACCGCCACCAAGGGCGCCGGCGCCTACCTGAACGACAAGCGCATCCGCGTGACCAAGCTGGACCGCATCGCCAACGCCCTGCTGTCGACCGGCTATGTGGCCGGCAACGCCAAGGCGCTGGACGAATACCTGAAGATGTACGGCATCATGGCCGAACGCTGCCACGGCGTGCGCCGCCCGGGCAGCGCCGCGCTGGACCTGGCCTACGTGGCCGCCGGCCGCCTGGACGGTTTCTATGAAAAAGGCCTGAAGCCTTGGGACATCGCGGCCGGCGCGCTGATGGTGACCGAGTCCGGCGGCATCGTCGGCGAGTTCAGCGGCGAGTCCGATTACCTGTACAAGGGCGACATCATCGCCGCCAGCCCGAAGATCTTCGGCCAGATGGTCGGCCTGCTGGCCCAGTTCGGCGAGCAGCCAAAAGCATGATTAATTAGCAAAAATTAGAGTGTTTGTTACAAAAAAAGGGAGCGTATGCTCCCTTTATCGTTTCCTAAGTGAAATAATTGATGCGCTTAGCTGTTATACTCAGGCCTGCGGCACTCTGACCAGTCCTTTAGCCGCAGTGTCATCCACTCTGATTGCCTGCGACTGGCGCTTGAATGCGACAGGCCGATCTTAACAAAAAGTCATCATGTCATTTTCTTCCCTCGGTTTGTCCGACGCTATCGTCCGCGCTGTTACCGAAGCCGGCTACACCACGCCCACCCCGATCCAGCAGCAGGCCATCCCTGCCGTACTGAACGGCGGTGACCTGCTGGCAGGCGCACAAACCGGTACCGGCAAGACCGCCGGTTTCACGCTGCCGATCCTGCACCGCCTGTCGACCGACGCCAAAGGCGCGGCGATCACCAGCAACACCACGGCCCGCCCGATCCGCGCCCTGATCCTGACCCCGACCCGCGAACTCGCGGCCCAGGTCGAGGAAAGCGTGCGCATCTACGGCAAGTACACCAAGCTCAACTCCACCGTGATCTTCGGCGGCGTCGGCATCAACCCGCAGATCAAGCAGCTCAAGCACGGCGTCGACATCCTGGTCGCCACCCCGGGCCGCCTGCTGGACCACATGGAACAGCGCACCGTCAACCTGTCGCACGTGGAAATCCTGATCCTGGACGAAGCCGACCGCATGCTGGACATGGGCTTCATCCGCGACATCAAGAAGGTGCTGGCGGCGTTGCCGCCGAAGCGCCAGAACCTGCTGTTCTCGGCCACCTTCTCCGACGAGATCAAGGCGCTGGCCGACGGCCTGCTGAACAAGCCCGCCATGATCGAAGTGGCGCGCCGCAACTCGGCGGTGGAAGTGATCGCCCAGATGATCCACCCGGTCGACCGCGACAAGAAGCACCCGATGCTGTCGCACCTGATCAAGACCAACGACTGGCACCAGGTGCTGGTGTTCACCCGCACCAAGCACGGCGCCAACAAGCTGGTCGAACAGCTCGGCGGCGACGGCATCGGCGCGATGGCGATCCACGGCAACAAGAGCCAGTCGGCGCGCACCAAGGCGCTGTCCGAGTTCAAGGACAACAAGCTGCAAGTGCTGGTGGCCACCGACATCGCCGCGCGCGGTATCGACATCGACCAGCTGCCGCACGTGGTCAACTACGACCTGCCGAACATTCCTGAAGACTACGTGCACCGCATCGGCCGCACCGGCCGCGCCGGCGCCACCGGCGAGGCCGTGTCGCTGGTCTGCGTGGACGAGCACGAGATGCTGAAGGATATCGAAAAGCTGATCAAGCAAACCCTGCCACGCGCGGTGATTCCTGGCTTCGAGCCGGACCTGAACGCGCGTCCGCAACCGGTGCAGCTGCGCAGCGGCGGCCCTGGCCATCGCAACGGCGGTGGCGGCCGCAACGGAGGCGGCCAGGCGCGCGCCAAGACCGGTGGTGGTGGTGGTGGTGGTGGTGGTGGTGGTGGTGGTGGTGGTGGCGGCAACAAGCCACGCGCACCGGGCACCGGCGGCGGCAACGGCGGCGGTCCACGCACCGGCACCAGCGCCCCGCGCGCGGCGGCCCAGCACCGCTCCGGCGGCCGCGGCCGATAAGCAGTTCCCTCAAAACCACCTTCGGGTGGTTTTTTTTTCGCCCCGGCCGGCCGCGAGACGGCGCGCCGCGCCAGCCGCATTTGCGGTTACGATAGCGGCTTCTCAGCCGGAGTCCGCCTCATGCCCAAATTCGCCGCCAACCTGTCCATGCTGTTCACCGAAGCGCCGTTCCTGGAACGCTTCGCGCTGGCCCGCGAGGCCGGCTTCGACGGCGTCGAATTCCTGTTCCCCTACGCCTACGATGCCCATCAGCTGGCCGAGCGCCTGCGCCGCCACCAGCTGACCTTGGCGCTGTTCAACCTGCCCGCAGGCGACTGGAACGCGGGCGACCGCGGCATGGCCTGCGACCCGCGCCGCCAGGACGAGTTCCGCGCCGGCGTGCACAGCGCGCTGGAGTACGCCACCGAACTGGGCGCGACCCAGCTGCACTGCATGGCCGGCAAGACGCCGCCCGGCCTGGCGCCGGAACGCGCCCACGCCACCTACGTCGACAGCCTGCGCTGGGCCGCCGCCGAGCTGGCGCCGCACGGCATCAACCTGCTGATCGAGCCGATCAACCACTACGACATGCCGGGCTACTTCCTCAACCGCAGCCGCCAGGCGCTGGACATCATCGCCGAAACCGGCAGCCCCAACCTGTTCCTGCAATACGACATCTACCACATGCAGCGCATGGAAGGCGAACTGAGCAACACGATCCGCGCCAACCTGCCGATGATCAAGCACATGCAGATCGCCGACACGCCCGGCCGCCACGAGCCGGGCAGCGGCGAGATCAACTACCGCCACCTGTTCCGCCTCATCGACGAACTGGGCTACGAAGGCTGGCTGGGCTGCGAATACCTGCCGGCCGGCGACACCATGGCCGGCCTGGGCTGGCGACAGGCGCTGACCAGCTGATCTGCGCATTCGCAATACGGAAATATTCACGTAAGGCAACAATGTCCTCACACCTAGGGAGCGAACATGAAACTAAGCCGTGTCATCCTGATCCTCTGCTGCCTGGCGCTGCTTGGGGGCTGCGCCAGCAGCAGTCCGCGCATGGCGGACGTGCGCGCCTTCGCCGCCCAGTCGCCGCACCTGGGCGCCTACCATGAACTCACCGAGCGCTACCGCACCACCTACCAGCGCGAGCAACCTTTCCTGAGCCCCGCGGCCGACCTGCGCGAGCGCCAGCTCGACCAGCAGCGCCAGGCCTCCAGCGCGGATTTCGCCAAGCTGCAAACCGGCGTGCAGGCGTACATGCAGGCGCTGGGCCGGCTGGCCGGCGACAAGCAATACGACCTGGAGGACCAGGTCAAGTCCATGAGCGCCGGCATCAAGGCCTGGCCCGACAGCGGCATCGACGAGCGCCACGTCAACGCCTACGCCGGCCTGGCGCGGCTGGTCGCGCGCGCGCTGACCCGGCCGGCGCAGGACAGCGCGGTGCAGGAGCTGCTGCGCGACGGCCACCAGGCGATGGCGGAGCTGCTGGGCGCCATGCGCACGCTGCTGCGCCTGTACGACAAGAGCAGCGACAACGAACAAAAGATCGTGCTCGGCATGCTGGAGACCGAGATTCCCTTCGTCGACACGCGGCGCGACCGGCTGCTGCTGGCGCTGTCGCGGTCGCTGCAACACGACAAGCAGGCCGAGTACCACCTGACCGGCGTGCGCAACACCCAGGCCCAGCAGAACCTGGCCGCCATCGAGCAGGCCCACCGCGCCTTGTTCAACCAGATCCCGCAGCAATAAGGAGTACGCCATGGCCGATCAACACGATATCGAAGCGCTGGCCGACAGCCTGTCCGCCAGCGCCGACGCCCTGCACGCCCACCTGATGCGGGCGCTGCGCAAGCCGGCGCCGGACGGCGCGCCGGCCATGTCGCAGGGCACGGCGCAGGCGCTGTTCGAGAACGAGGTGCTGCTGCGCCAGCGCGCCAACAGCCTCTACCTGGACAGCGCCCGCCTGGCCGCCGCCGGCCTGGGCGGCGCGCAGCAGCAGTTGCTGGAGCTGGCCCGGCGCGCCGAGGACGCCATCGCCCGCATCGACCGCGTCAAGGACATGATCGACCTGACCGCCGAGCTGCTGTCGCTGGGCGCGGCGGTCGCCACCGGCAAGCCGGACCACCTGGCCGCGCCGCTGGAAAAACTCAAGCACCACCTGGCCGCGCTGCCCGCGCCCGGCTGAGCCCGCTGAACAAAATCGCGCCGCACCGGTCCAACACCGCAAGGAGTGTGCGGCATGAACGGACTCGACGACATTGAATGGACGGCCCTGCGCGAGCGGCTCGAACGCGCGCGCGCCGCCCTGCTCAGCCAGCTGGCGGACGACCTCGACCGCGGTGCCGACGTGCGCGCGCCGGCCCCGCACGAGGCCGAGGCCTCGCCGGCCGACAACGCCAGCCAGCGCACCCTCAACGCGCTGGTGCACGAGGCGGCCGAGCACACGGCGCGCCAGCTGCACATCGTGCGCCACGCGCTGACCAAGTTCGACGACCAAAGCTATGGATTGTGCGAGCGTTGCGGCGAGCTGATCGGCTACTCGCGGCTCAACGCGCGGCCGGAGGCGCGGCTGTGCATCGCCTGCCAGACGCTGCAGGAACGGCGCCCCCGCTGACCGCGCCGAAGTTGGCTGGCGTCAGCCGGCGTCCTGCCAGGGCTGGTTGCGGATCTTGGCCACCTGGCGCTGCGCCAGCAGGCGCCACAGTTGCAGCGCGTCGGCCTGCGCCAGCGTCATCACGCGCGGGCCGGCCAGCGCGATCTCGCAATCGCGGTCCGACCATTCGGCAAAGCGCACGCCGCCGCCGGTGGACACCTCGACCTCGTACATCAAGCCGTCGTCGTAACCGAAGCGCAGCACGGCGCTGCCGGGGCCGCCGTCGGGCGCGGTGGCCTTGCCGCTGTAGACGTCGGCCAGGGCCGCCGCCATCTGGGCCTCGGACGGCGCCGCCACGTCGCGGCCGTCCGGACGAGTGAGCATTACCCATGCGTGTGCCATTGCCGCATCTCCCCATTACAACGCGTTAGTCCGACGGCTGCCAGGTGTTTTGATTGTAGCGACTATCCTGCCCAAAAGGACCGGCCGCGCAAGCATAGTCTCCGATAAGCAACAACGCAGCGCAAGCCTGGCGTGGTGCTGTGCGGAAAAAACGCCGCAGGTGCCGCAACGTGACCGGCGACGCCGTATAATCGATTCAGGGTTTTCGATATCCACCAGCTATCATTTCGCTAGGCTCCCATGCATGCAGCCCCGCAACCGAAGGATTTCCCGGCGCTGGCCGCCGCGCTGGAACAGGCGCTGGCGCAGGACCAGCTGCGCCTGCTCTACCAGCCGCTGGTGGACCTGCAAAGCGGCGCCGTGGTCAGCCTCGAGGCGCTGGTGCGCTGGCAGCATCCCGACCAGGGATTGCTGGCGGCGCACGCCTTCCTGCCGCACGCCGATGCCGCCAGCATGGCCGCCATCAGCCACTGGGTGCTGGGGCGCGCCTGCGCCGACCTGCAAGCCTGGCGGCGCGGCGGCCTGAACGGCCTGCGGGTGGCGATCAATGTCTCGCCCGGCCAGTTCCGCGACCCGGGCTTCGGCGCCGCGGTGACCGCCATGCTCGACGAGTGCGCCATCACCCCCGAGGCGCTGACGCTGGAGATCACCGAGACCGCGCTGACCGAGGCCGGCGCCGGCTGCGACGAGCTGCTGGCCGGCTTCAAGGCGCGCGGCCTGACGCTCACGCTGGACGACTTCGGCAGCGGCCACGGCTCGCTCAGCAGCCTCAAGCGCTATCCCTTCGACGCCATCAAGATCGACGCCGACTTCATCCGCAACGTGGTCCACGACAGCCACGACGCCGCCATGGCCAAGAGCATCATCGCCATGGGCCACAACCTGGGCATGAAGGTGGTGGCCGAGGGCGTGGAGACGGAAAGCCAGTGCGACTTCCTGCGCCGGAACATGTGCGACCACATCCAGGGTTACTTCTTCGCGCCGCCGCTCGATTCCACCGAGCTGCACCAGCTGCTGGCCAGCGGCCGCACGCTGCCGGCCCACCTGCTGCGCATGCACCGGCCGCCGCGCCGGCTGCTGCTGGTGGACGACGAGCCCAACATCCTGGCCGCGCTCAAGCGCCTGCTGCGCGCCGACCAGTACCAGGTCTTCACCGCCGGCGACGGCCCGCAGGGCCTGGCGCTGCTGGCCCAACAGACGGTCGACGTGATCGTCTCCGACCAGCGCATGCCCGGCATGCTGGGCGCGGACTTCCTGCGCAAGGCGCGCGAGCTGGCGCCCGACACCATCCGCATCATGTTGTCCGGCTACACCGAGCTGCAGTCGGTGACCGACGCCGTCAACGAGGGCGCGATCTACAAGTTCCTGACCAAGCCGTGGGAGGACGAGCAGCTGCGCGGCCACATCGCCGAGGCCTTCCGCGTCAAGGAAATCGCCGACGACAACCTGCGCCTGCACCTGGAGGTGCGCAGCGCCAACCAGGAGCTGGCCGCGGCCAACCGCCGCATGGAACAGCTGCTGCTGGAGAAGCAGCGCCAGATCAGCCGCGACGAGATCAGCCTGAGCGTGGCGCGCGAACTGCTGCAGCACCTGCCGCTGCCGGTGATCGGCATGGACGACAGCGGCATGATCGCCTTCATCAACGGCGCCGCCGCCGGCCTGTTCCGCCACAGCGGCGCCCTGCTGGGCAACGAGGCCAGCCTCGTGCTGCCCGAACTTTTTCCGACCGAGGCCGACGGCGGCGGCGGCCTGCCGCCCCACCACCTGGCCGACATCAACGGCCAGCGCTACGCCGTGATGTGCTACCCGATGGGCGAGCACTCGGCCTCGCGCGGCAGCCTGATCACCCTTAGCACCGTGGAGCCCGACAGATGAGCAACACCCCCACTCCCAATGAAATCGACCTGCAGCAGGCGGCCGAAGGCATGGTCCTGGCCGCCGCCCTGCTGGACGCCCACGGCGGCGTGCTGCTGCCGCAGGACGCCACACTGACCGCCGCCACGCTGGCCTCGCTGCGCCGGCGCGGCATCGAACGCTGCGTGGTCTGGACCGCGGCCGAGCCGGTCGATCCGGCCGCGCTGGCGCGGGCCCGCGCGCAGCAGCTGGCGCGGCTCGAGCGCCTGTTCCGCCACAGCGCCGGCAGCGACGGCGGCGCCGTGCTGCTGGCGCAGCTGCGCGCCTACCGCGAGGGAACGCAACCATGAACGCCGACGACATCATCAAGAGCGTGCGCGACCTGCCGTCGCTGCCGGCGGTGGTCAACGAGCTGCTGGCCACCATGCAGCAGGACGACATCGACACCCACGCGCTGGCCGCCAAGATCACGCTCGACCAGGCGCTCACCGCCAAGACGCTGCGGCTGGCCAACTCCTCGTTCTACGGCATGCCGGCCAAGGTCACCACCATCCAGCAGGCGGTGTCGGTGCTGGGCTTCCACGCCATCCGCACGCTGGTGACGGCCTGCTCGGTGACGGCCAGCTTCTCGCCCGTGCCCGGCAGCGAGTTCGACTTCCCGTCCTTCTGGCGCCACTCGATCGCCAGCGCGGTGTGCGCGCGCGTGCTGGCGCCGCATGTGCGGGTCAACCCGGACACCGCCTTCACCGCCGGCCTGCTGCACGACCTGGGCACGCTGGTGCTGGCCACCCGCTTCCCGGAGGAATACCGCCGCGTGATCGCCCACCGCCGCCAGCACGACTGCCCGGCCGCGCCGGCCCAGATGGCCGTGTTCGGCATCGACCACGCCAGCGTCGGCAGCGCGCTGGCCAAACACTGGAAATTCCCGGAGGCCATCCAGGCCGCCGTGGCCGACCACCACCGCCCCGCCGAGTCCGGCCCGGCCACGCTGTCGACCGTGATCTACGCGGCCAACATCCTGGCCCACGCGCTCGACCTGTCGGGCCAGGAGGACGACCAGGTGCCGCCGCTGTCGCTGGCCGCCTGGCAGTCGCTGGGCCTGGGCGAGGCCGCCTGGGCCGCCGTGTTCGCCGAGAGCGAGCAATTGTTCGAAACCATGTGCCAGATGCTGACCCCATGACCGCCGCCTCCTCCACTCCCATCGCGCCCGCCGCGCCGCCGCCCGAGGTGGCCATGCACGACGGCATCGCGCTGTCCGAATTCTTCGACGGCCATCCGGTGGCCACCTTCGCCATCGACACCCGGCATGTGATCACGCACTGGAACCGCGCCTGCGAACACCTGCTGGGCTGGAGCAAGCAGGCCATGGTCGGCACCAGCAACCACTGGCAAGCCTTCTATCCCAAGCCGCGCCCGGTGCTGGCCGACCTGATCGTGGCCGGCGACGACCGCCTGATGGAGCTGCACTACCCCGGCAAGTACCAGGCCTCGTCGCTGATCCCCGGCGCCTACGAGGCCGAGGACTTCTTCCCCAACATCGGCGCCAGCGGCCACTGGCTGCACTTCACGGCGGCGCCGCTGCGCGACCACCAGGGCCGCATCGTCGGCGCCATCGAAACGCTGCGCGACGTCACCGAGCGGCGCGTGGCCGAGAACGCGCTGCGGCGCGCGCACGACAACCTGGAGCACGTGGTCGAGAAGCGCACCGCCCAGCTGGCCGACATGAACGAACAGCTGCAGGAGGACATCCGCCAGCGCCACCTGGCCGAGGCCGAACTACGCCGCAGCAACCTCGAGCTGACCGAGCTGAACGACCAGCTCTCGCGCGCCCAGCAGCAGCTGGTGCAGGCCGACAAGCTGGCCTCGATCGGCCAATTGGCGGCCGGCGTGGCGCACGAGATCAACAATCCGATCGGCTACATCTTCTCCAACTGCACCACGCTGCAAACCTACCTGGACCAGCTGTTTGAAATGCTGCACGCCTACCAGCAGGCCGAGGTCGAGCTGCCGCCCGCGGCCGCGGCCGCCCTGCGCGCGCGGCGCGCGGAGCTCGACCTCGACTTCCTGCGCGAGGACATCCCCTCGCTGATGGCCGAGTCGCGCGAGGGCATCGTGCGGGTGCGCCACATCGTCCAGGACCTGAAGGACTTCTCGCGGGTCGACGCCAACCAGGACTGGGTGTGGGCCAACCTGCACCGGGGCATCGACTCCACCCTCAACATCGTCGGCAACGAGGTCAAGTACAAGGCCGACGTGGTCAAGGAATACGGCGACATCCCCGACATCCAGTGCCTGCCGCTGCAGATCAACCAGGTGGTGATGAACCTGGTGGTCAACGCCGCCCACGCCATCGGCGAGCAGCGCGGCCGCATCACGGTGCGCACCGGCACCGACAGCGAAGAGGTGTGGATCGACGTGGCCGACAACGGCAGCGGCATCTCGCCGGAGACGCTGTCGCGCATCTTCGACCCCTTCTTCACCACCAAGGCGGTCGGCAAGGGCACCGGGCTGGGACTGTCGCTGGCCTACGGCATCGTGCAGAAGCACGGCGGCCGCATCGAGGTCGACACCGAGCTGGGCAAGGGCACCCGCTTCCGCGTGCACCTGCCGATCCACCAGCCCGAGAGCGCCGCCGGGGAGGCGCCATGAACACCGCGCTGGCGCCGGCCGCGGCACCGGGCGCGGGCGCCGCCGCGGCCGCCACGCTGCTGTTCGTGGACGACGAGCCGAACATCCTGTCCTCGCTGCGCCGCCTGTTCCGTCCGGCCGGCTACCGCGTGCTGATCGCCGAGAGCGGCGCGCTGGGGCTGGAAGTGCTGGAGAAGGAACAGGTCGACCTGGTGATCTCCGACATGCGCATGCCGGAGATGAACGGCGCCCAGTTCCTGGCCCAGGTGCGGGCCCGCTGGCCCGACACCATGCGCCTGCTGCTGACCGGCTATTCGGACATCCAGTCGATCCAGGACGCCATCAACTGCGGCGAGATCTACCGCTACATCACCAAGCCGTGGGAAGACGGCGACATGCTGCTGGTGGTGCGCCACGCGCTCGAGCGGCGCCAGCTGGAGCAGGAAAAGCTGCGGCTGGAAGCGCTGACGCTGCGCCAGAACGAGGAGCTCAAGGCGCTCAACCAGAGCCTGGAGGCCAAGGTCGAGGCGCGCACGCGCCAGCTCAAGGCCGAGCACGACGCCACCGCCGCCGCCAACAACAAGCTCAAGCGGAACTTCGTCACCACCATCAAGATCTTCTCGAGCATGATCGAGCTGCGCGCGCACAACAAGCCGGGCCACGCGCGCCTGGTGGCCGAGCTGGCGCGCCAGCTGGCGGTGCGGCTGGAGCTGGACGCGCGCGAGACCCAGGAAATCTTCATCGCCGCGCTGCTGCACGACATCGGCAAGATCGGCTTCTCCGACGAGATGCTGCAGACGCCGCTGACCATGCTGCACGGCGAATCGCTGGGCCTGTTCCGCAAGCATCCGCAGCGCGCCGCCGAGCTCTTGATGCCGCTGGAGGACCTGCGCGGCAGCGCCGCCATCCTGCGCGGCCAGCTCGAGCGCTTCGACGGCAACGGCTTCCCGGACGGCCTGGCCGGGCTGGCGATTCCGCTGGGCGCGCGCATCCTGGCGCTGGCGGCCGACTACTACAACCTGCAACAGGGCGCGATGGTGCAGCGCCACCTGCGGCCGGAGGAAGCCAAGTCGCTGATCCTCGACGCCAGCGGCAAGCGCTACGATCCCAACGTGGTGGCGGCCTTCCGCCAGATCGTCGACGGCGGCGCCGACGCCGGCGCCGGGGTCGAGGTGCTGTCGGGCGAACTGCTGCCGGGCATGACGCTGGCGCGCGACCTGATCAGCCGCGACGGCCTGATGCTGCTGTCGGTCGACCACGTGCTGGACGCGCGCATGATCCAGCAGGTGCAGGACTTCGAGACCAAGAGCGGCGCCCGGCTGGCGATCTGGGTGCGCAATCCCAAGGGGGACGCATGAGCAAGATCCTGCTGGTGGACGACGAGGTCAACGTCCTCAACGCGCTGCAGCGCGCGCTGCTGCAGATGCTGCGCGACGCGCCGCCGCAGATCGAGACCTGCACCGATCCCTACGAGGCGCTCAAGCGCATCTGCTACTGCGATTTCGACCTGGTGATCTGCGACTACCACATGCCGCAGATGACCGGCGGCGAGCTGCTGCAGGCGCTCAAGGACGTGGCGCCGGACACGGTGCGCATCATGCTGAGCGCCTCGACCGAATACAACACCGTGCTGAGCGCGATCAACCAGGCGCAGGCGTTCCGCTTCATGAGCAAGCCGTGGGACGCGGCCGAACTGGAGCAGAATGTGCGGCTGGCGCTGGCCCAGCGCGCGGCGCTGGCGGCGCCCCCGCCCACCCCGCAGGAGCTGGAGGCGCGGCGGCTGGAGGCCGAGGAGCCGGGCCTGCTGGACGTCAAGCGCGACGACGACGGCGCCGTCATCTTGTAACCGGCGTTGTAACCGGCGTTGTAGCCGGCGCTGCAGCCGGGGCGGCTTATGCGGCGGCCTGCGCGGCCTGGGCAGGCTGCACCGGCAGGTGCACCGTGAAGCGCGTGCCCTTGCCCACCACCGAGGCCACCTCGATGCGGCCGCCGTGGCGGTTGACGATGCCGTACGACAGCGACAAGCCCAGCCCGGTGCCGCTGCCGACCGGCTTGGTGGTGAAGAAGGGCTCGAAGATGCGGTTCAGGTTTTCCGGCGCGATGCCGCAGCCGTTGTCGCCCACCTCGATCCATACCCAGCCGTCGGCCGCGCCGGTGCGGATCGTGATCACGCCGGTCTCGCGCAGCGCGTGCGCGGCGTTGACCAGCAGGTTCATGAACACCTGGTTCAGCTGCGAGGCCAGGCAGGTGACCGGCGGCAGCACGCCGTACTGCTTCTCGACCTTGGCCTTGTACTTGATCTCGTTGCTGACGATGTTGAGCGTGCTGTCCAGGCCGTGGTGCAGGTCGGCCACCTGCCACTCGGTCTCGCCCACGTGCGAGAAATCCTTGAGCGCCTGCACGATGTCCTTGACCCGCTTGAGGCCGTCCATCGATTCGCGCACCAGGTCGGTCACGTCCTCCTTGAGGAATTCCAGGTCGGCCTGTTCGCGCAGCGCGGCCAGCTGGGCCGCCAGCGCCGGGTGCGGCGCGGCAGCCTGCTCGTAGCGCTCGATCACGCCCAGCAAGGTGCCGACGTAGTTCTTCAGCGAGCCCATGTTGGAGTTAACGAAGCCGACCGGGTTGTTGATCTCGTGCGCGATGCCGGCCGCCAGCTGGCCGATCGAGGCCATCTTTTCCGACTGCAGCAGCTGCTCGTGGGCGTTGCGCAGCTCGCCGATCAGCGCCTGCTGCTCGACGCCCTTGGCCTGCAGCGCCTCCTCCATGCGCTTGCGCTCGGTGATGTCGGTCAGCGAGCCGATCACCTCCAGCGGCACGCCGTTCTCGTCGCGGATCAGGCGCAGCGTGTCGTGCATCCACAGGTAGCTGCCGTCGCTGATGCGGAAGCGGTATTCGTAGGCGCGCTGGCCCTCGCTGAACACCAGCGCCAGGCTGGAGAAGATGTTGGGCGCGTCGTCCGGATGGATGTGGTCGAACCAGAAGTTGGGGTCGGCCACCATCTGCTCGGGATGGTAGCCCAGCACGTTCAAGGCGTTGTTGCTGACGAAGGTCATCTTGAAGTCGCCGCTGGGCACGGTGCAGTAGATGATGGCCGGCGTGTTGTCGACCAGGTACTGCAGCCGCACCAGGGGCGAAGCCGCCTCGGCCACCGGCGCGGCACGGGGCGCGGCGGTGTCGGAAGAAAAGTCGAATTCCTCGAATTGCATAATGGTAGCCTCGCGACGGCGTCAGTCACGCGCACGGTGCGGTCCATGCGCGATGTGATTCGATTATGCCCTAGTTCACGCGCGGAAGGTGATCAGTGCGACCAGTGTGGCGTCCAGTCATACGATGGCTCGGGCGGTGGCGGCGGTGGCGGCGGCGACATCCACGCGCGCGGATCGACCCGGTAGTATTTGAGGAATTCGGCGAACAGCTCGGCGTGGTGCTCGGCCATCTGGTACGGCTTTTCAAAGAAGGTCTCGGTGGCGACGGCGAAGAATTCGGCCGGGTTGGTGGCGCCGTAGTGGTCCATCACGCTGTGCTGGCGGTACATGGCGCTGTGGCGCAGGTGCTGGAAATCGCGCTCCAGCACTTCCGACCATTCGCGGTAGCTGGCCGGGTTGCCGAGGTACGGGGCGCCGTTGGCGCGGCCCGATTCGCTGTCGAGCTGGTGGGCGAACTCGTGCAGCACGATGTTGTGGCCGTCCGTCCAGTCGCCCGCGCCGCGCCGCACGTCGTCCCACGACAGGATCACGCGGCCGTCGTCCCAGGATTCGCCCAGCATGCTCTGGTGGCCCGGCGTGACCACCCCGCCCGGCCCGACCTCGGCGCGGCGCGCCACGAAGGCGCCGGGGTAGACCAGGATGGTGTGCAGCGCCGGATACACCTTGGTGGGCCGGTTCAGCAGCAGCAGGCAGGCCTGGCCGGCGATGGTGACGGCCATCTCGTCGGTGACCTCCAGCCCTTCGCAGCCGATGAATTTTTTCTGGTGCAGGAACTGCACGACCAGCCGCTGCAGCTGCTGCCGCAGGCCGGCGTCCATGCGCAGGTAGACCGGGATGTTGCGCTGCAGGACGGCCACCGCCTCGGCCGGCAGCGGCTGCGCCAGCACCCGGCGCAAGCGCCAGCGCGGGTAGTAAAAGGGCAGCGCTATCAGCAGCGCCGTCAGGCCTATCCAGGTCAAAGCTTCCATGTGCCGCGCGTCCGTATGATGTATGTCCAGTCAGGGCTAGGTGGGGCGCCTTGCCGACATTTCAATATGCAAACAGCCGGCATGGCCGGCTGTCTCATCATACGCCGTGCGCGGCGGTCAGACGGTTTCTTCCTTTTGCATCGATGGCGCCGAGCCGAACAGCGCGGCCACCAGCGGATCGCGCATCACCGGGCCGCGGTTGACGCGGATCGCATAGTGCGTGTCGTCGGCCAGGATGTGGAAATGGCGGCCGCTGCCGGCCATCGCCTGTTCGCGCAGGCCCGGACGCTCCTTGCGCGGTGGCGCGCCTTCGCGTTTCGGCTGGACGATGGCGGCCAGGAAGGCGCTGACGCGCTCAGGATCCGGCGTGAGCTGGTAGACGGCCTTGCCCAGGTAGGTGGCGGTGCCCTCGACGTAGCGGGCCAGTTCGATCACGCCGGCTTCGCGCAGGTCGCGGATGTATTTGCGGGCGCCGGACGGCGAGAATTTGAGGAACCAGGCGATTTCGTCGGCCAGCATCTCGTGCAGCTGCAATTCGCCGATCAGCTTTTGCATGTTTTCAATGCGGCGCAGGGTGGCCGAGGTCGAGCGGACGCGCTCGATGGAAGCCATCGACAGCGCAGGCTTCCGGTCCAGGGGCGCCGGGGCGGGACGCTCCACCAGCATCAGCTTGGCCGTGGTGGTATGCATTTCCGGCGAGGCTTTCATCTCGTTCTGGACCAGATGTTGAGGTTGTCTAACTGCATGCATGGGATCACTCCTTATAACAATTGCCGAGATTAGTGGCAGCGGATGGCGTGGCGGGCGGCTGGCATCTCGCTACGGTCTCTGCATCTGACTCAAGAATGCCTTTTCGCAGCGCTTTGGTCTGTGCGGCAACGAACATTAGCGAAAATACTGGGCACTTAAGCTGTGACAAGACGGTTTTATTTAAGTTTCAAGAAGTGTGATGAATTTGATACAGCGCAAGCCTTCGTACGCTAACGCACGGAAGAGCCGCACCAAACTGCTTATTCTCCGGTCGAACAGCGACACTTCACTTGCTGTTGCAACAGCACACTCATCATTAATCGGGAGCTCATTTTGAATAAAACTAAGAAAATCGCCCTCGCGACCGCAGCGTTATGCGCGTCGTTTTCCGCCCTGGCACAGGATGCGGTCATCAATCCATCGTGGTATGTCCAGCCCAGCCTGAACGCCATGAAGCCCGATTCGGACTTCGGCGTGGACAAGCGCGGCTATGGCGCCGGCCTCAAGTTCGGCAAGGCCCTGAACCAGGACTGGGACCTGCAGCTGGGCACCACCTATGCCCGCTCCCGCGAAAACGGCGAGCGCTACCAGCAGAACACGCTGGGCGTGGACGGCCTGTATATGTTCTCGCGTAAATCCTTCCGTCCCTTCCTGCTGATCGGCGTCGGCGCCGAGCGCGACAAGGCCAACCTGAACGCCTTCGGCGAACGCAGCAAGACCTCGCCCTACCTGAGCGCCGGCCTGGGCTTCCAGGCCGACATCAGCGACCAGGTCGCCTTCCAGGCCGACATCCGGGACGTGCACGGCTTCATCCGCGGCAGCGAGTTCCCGAACAGCAAGAGCAATAACTACTACGCAACGATCGGCCTGAACATCGCCTTCAACGCGCCGCCGAAAGCCGCGCCGCCGGCGCCGCCTCCACCACCGGTGGCGGCCGAGCCTCCGCCACCACCGCCGCAACCGGCGCCACCGCCACCGCCGCCACCGGCGAAGTTCGAGAAGGTGACGATGTCGGCCACCGAGCTGTTCGGCTTCGACAGCGCCAAGCTGGGCCCTAGCCAGCCCAAGCTGGACGACATCGCCAACGTGCTCAACACCAATCCCGGCATCGACAACGTGGTCATCTCCGGCTACGCGGACCGCCTGGGCAGCGACAAGTACAACATCAAGCTGTCCGAGCGCCGCGCCAACGCGGTCAAGGACTACCTGGTCGGCAAGGGCGTGGCCGCCAACCGCCTGAGCGCTGTCGGCAAGGGCAAGGCCAATCCCGTCGTCACTTGCAACAACAAGAAGCGCGCGGACCTGATCAAGTGCCTGGAACCGAACCGCCGCGTCGAGGTCGAACAGATCACCGTCGAACGGCGCGTGCAATAAGCTGAAAGTGAACCCCGCCCCGGCGGGGTTTTTTTCTCATGAAACGAAACCTGGGCTCGGTGCTGAAATGCACCGTCACCGAATGGCTGGAACACCGCGCCAGCAGCAAGGGCGCGGCGCTGGCGTTCTACACGCTGTTCTCGATGGCGCCCATCCTGGTGCTGGTGCTGGCCATCGCCGGCTGGTTCTACGGGCCGCAGGCGGCGCGCGGCCAACTGTTCGAGGAGCTGCGCGGCCTGGTCGGCGCGCAGGGCGCGGAGGCGGTGCAACTGGTGCTGGCCGGCGCCCGCAACAAGGAGGAAGGCCGCCTCGCCACCCTGGCGGCCGGCGCCCTGCTGCTGTTCGGCGCGACCAGCGTGTTTGCCGAGCTCAAGGCCAGCCTGGACGATATCTGGCAGGTGCCGCCGCTGGTCCACGGCACCGTCTGGGACGTGGTCCGCACCCGCCTGCTCTCCTTCGGCATGATCCTGGTGCTGGCCTTTTTGCTGATGGTGTCGCTGGTGGTCAGCGCCGCGCTGACCGTGCTGGAGAACCTGTGGGACGCCTACTGGCGCGACGCCGGCATGGTGCTCACGGGCGTCAACTTCATCATCAGCTACCTCGTCATCGCCGCGCTGTTCGGCGTGATCTTCAAGCTGCTGCCGCGGGTGCGGCTGTCCTGGCACGACGTGACGATAGGCGCGCTCGGCACGGCCGCGCTGTTCACGCTGGGGAAATACCTGATCGGCGCCTACATCGGCAACAGCGGCGTCACCAGCAGCTTCGGCGCCGCCGGATCGATGATCGCGCTGCTGCTGTGGGTGTACTACTCGGCGCAGATCTTCTTCCTCGGCGCCGAGTTCGCGCGCCAGTACGCGCTGCAGCTGGGCAGCCTGCGCAAGCAGCAAGCGATCAAATAAGCGATCAGATCGGCCGGCGCAGGTAGGCGCGCGGCGTGGCCACCGGCAGGTCGGCCACCGGCAGCGACG
>Ga0308157_10002278_pt1 | contig 32399 bp, 33 predicted proteins | sample PhyBR1_FD_201035 | JGI IMG/M metagenome (GOLD analysis project Ga0308157, IMG submission 201035) | Phyllosphere microbial communities from UC Gill Tract Community Farm, Albany, California, United States - DLSLB.R1 | ecosystem: Host-associated > Plants > Phyllosphere > Unclassified | place: USA...
AAAGAGTAAAGGGATTAACATTCCGAACGGTCTGCGAGACTAATGACAATTGATAACCTTATTCTTTACTCTCTTTTCCTTTTTGTTTATCAAATCTAATATTTTGTAAACATAGGATGACAAAATTGTGTTTTATGATTGCCAAAACTTTTGTTCCTTTTGTAGTTACTTCTCCTCCATCAAAAATTGTTTCACCAATTCAAAATCTACAGGAAACTCTATAGATTGTTTTTCTTTTTTGTTGAATGCTTCCAGCTTTTCCGGAATGACAATTTTCTCATTCAAAACATCTTCTACCACTTCCACAAACTTTGCAGGATGAGCCGTTTCTAATAAAACACCAACAAAATCTTCACCTTCCTTGTCACTCTGAGCTTGTCGAAGAGTCTCTAATCCCAAATAAGCAACCGCACCGTGCGGATCAAGTGTATAATTAAATTCTTTCTTCACTTTTCGCATTATATTTTTTGTTCCTTCATCCAAAAAAGAATAAGAAACAATCTCTTTTCTGAATTCTGAAATATCATTATTGAACAAGCCTTTCATCCTTTCAAAGTTACTCGGATTTCCTACGTCCATTGCATTGCTGATAGTTTGTTTTGATGGCTTGGATTCGTAATTCCCTGTTTCAAGGAACTTAGGAACCACATTATTTTCATTGGTCGATGCTATGAATTGATGAACAGGCAATCCCATTTTTCTAGCAAAAAGTCCGGCTGTCAAATTCCCGAAATTCCCACTCGGAACAGAGAAAACAATTGGTTTTCCGAATTTTTGCAATTGCGCAAAAGCCCAGAAATAATAGAAAGTTTGTGGGATTAATCTAGCAATATTGATACTATTGGCTGATGATAGAGTAAATTTTCGATTCAGTTCCTCATCGGACAAAATCTGTTTTGCCAAAGCCTGACAATCATCAAAAGTACAGTTTATTTCCAAAGCTTTGATATTTCCGCCCCAAGTTGTGAGTTGTTTTTCCTGCAACGGACTCACTTTTCCTTTTGGATAAAGAATATAAACCTCAATTTCCGGAACGCCAAAAAAACCCGAGGCAACCGCACTTCCCGTATCTCCGGAAGTTGCAGCAATCACTTTCATTGGTTTTCCGCCGGAGAAATAAGCCATCATTCTTGCCATAAATCTGGCGCCAACATCTTTAAAAGCCATCGTCGGGCCGTGAAATAATTCCAGTGAATACATATTCTCAGTGATTTTCACGGCTGGAATTTCAAAATTCAAAACTTCATCGATGATTTGTTTTAAATTTTCATCCGAAATAGATTCGCCGAGAAAAGCACTTGCAACTGTAAATCCGATTTCCTGCAAGCTTAAATTTGGTAAATTTTCAAAAAACTGCAAATCTAGTTTTGGAATGTATTCCGGCATAAAAAGCCCGCCGTCGTCTGCCAAACCTTTTAGAATAGCTGTTTTGATGTTGGTTTCTTCTTGTAATCTTGTTGATATATATTTCATTTTGTTAGTTGAGAAAAGTGAGATGTGAAAAGTAAGAAAGCGAATGATAGATGAGATTATATATGTTAGCTATTGGAAGTACTTCTGACTCCTAACATCTAACATCTTACTCGCAAATAACTCTCGCACCTTCGTCATTGATTTTGGTTACGAATGCTTCGCTTTCTATTTTTTTCTGATTGAGTAATTCCTTGATTTTGAATGAAATTCCTTCTGCAACTTCTTTTGTTTGGCACAAAGCAAAAACGGAAGGACCGGAACCGGAAATCCCGAACCCGATCGCACCATTATCCAAAGCCAGCTGTTTCATCTCATAAAAATACGGAATCAGCATCGCGCGAACCGGCTCTATGATGACATCTTGCATACTCCGGCTCACCAAATCCAAATCACCAGTGCAAAATCCGGCAACCAAACCGGCAACATTTCCCCACTGCTGAACCGCAGATCTCAGGCTGACTCTTTCCTTAATGATTTTCCTTGCCTCGCCAGTCGGCACATCCACTTGCGGATGAACCGAAACCACCGACAAATCCTTTGGATAGGGCAATTTCAGCGCGTCCAGAGGTTCATAACTTCTTACCAAAACCAAGCCTCCCAAAAGTGCGGGCGCCACATTATCGGCGTGCGCATTTCCGCAAGCAATTCGTTCGCCTTCCATTGCCAGCGGCAGCAGTTCCTGTTTTGAATAAGGCTTTCCCATTAATTCATTAATCGCAACCAAAGCCGCGACACTACTCGCCGCGCTGGAACCCATTCCGCTGTTGAGTGGCATTTTTTTATATAATTCGATATCAATTCCTTGGCTGGATCTGATTTTTTCGAGGAATAATTTGATGACGTGCGAAACCACATTTTTATTTGGGTCTTTTGGAAGTTTTCCGCCATCACCTTCGATTTTTGTAATGATGATTTGATTGGAATCATTCTTCCTTAGAATAATCTCGTCGCCGGGCTCATCGATGGCAAAACCGAGGACATCGTAGCCACAAACGACATTGGCAACGGTTGCAGGCGCAAAAACTTTTATAGAATCCATTTTTAATTATTAGTTTTTAATGGTAAATTGTTAATTGATTCTTGCTAAAAATTAATCATTGATAATTAATCTTTAACAACTATTATTGTGCTGTAACTCTCACCAAATCTGCAAAAACGCCTGCAGCCGTCACTTCTGCACCTGCGCCGGGACCTTTTACAACCAACGGTGTATTTCTATATCTGGAAGTCGTGAATGATATGATATTATCACTTCCCGACAATCCGAAGAATGGATGATCAGCATCAACAATCTGAACTTCAATATTGATTTTTCCATCTTCGAGGACACCAATTAATCTCAATTTTCTACCGGAATTTTCAGCTTCTTTTTTGAACGATGAAAAGTAAGGTTCGTGTTTTTCCAGTTCTTCGTAAAAAGCAGGAATGGATTCAGCTTTGAGACAAGCATCCGGAAGAAAATCTTTAATATTGACATCCGACATTTCCAGCGGCAAACCAATTTCTCTTCCAAGAATCAGCATCTTTCTGGAAAAATCCATTCCGTTCAAATCGTCTCTTGGGTCTGGTTCTGTATAACCTAATTCTTGGGCTGTTCTTACAACCTCAGCAAAAGTTTTATCTCCAACATAATTATTAAAAATATAAGAAATCGTTCCTGACAGAATGGCTTCGATTTTCAGAATTTCGTCACCCGAAATCCAAAGGTCATTTAAGGTTTTAATGATTGGAAGTCCGGCTCCGACATTGGTCTCGTATAAAAAATTGACATTGTTCTTTTTTGCTAGTCTTTTAAATTTGCTGTATTGCTCGTAAGACGAAGAATTTCCTTTTTTGTTACAAGTTACAATTGAAATATTGTTATTGAATAAATCAGGGTAATGTTTCACAACATCTTCGCTGGACGTATTATCCACAAAAACCAAATTCGGTAAGTTTTTATCTGAAATTAAGTTTATAAATTCTTCCAGGTTTGCTTTTTGCGGATTTGTTCTAAAACCGTCCAAATCAAAAACAGATTCAGGATTATCGAAAATCTTCATTTCACGACTATTGGTAATTCCTACCACATTGATTTTGATCTGATGATTTTCTGCTAGATTTTCCTTTTCTCTTTCCAATTGCCGGAACAATTCTTTGCCGATATTTCCTGTTCCTGCAAACATAACATTAAAGGTTTTTACTGGCGAAAGTAAGAGTGAATCGTGTACAACATTCAGAGCTTTTGACAATTCATTTCTTTCAATCACAGCAGAAATATTAAGCTCGGATGAACCTTGTGCAATCGCAATAATATTGATTCCGTTTTTCCCCAAAGCACTGAAAAATTTCCCGCTGATTCCTCTCGTTTTCTTCATATTCTCGCCAACCACAGAAATAATGCTTAACTCATGATCGAACTGCGGTTCATCTATTTTATTGGAATTGATTTCAAAATCAAATTCTTCATAGATTGCTTCTTTCGCTTTTTTCTCATCATCAAAATTGATGACAAACGAAATACTATGTTCGGAACTTGCCTGTGTAATGAGAATCACATTTACATCGTATCTCGCCAAAGCGTTGAATAATCTGCCGCTGAAACCTTTCATCCCGATCATTCCGTTTCCGGTAATATTGATGAGGCAAGTTTTCTCGATGGAAACAATTCCTTTGATAAGACCTTTGGAAGCTTCGGATTTTTGATGAATCAAAGTTCCTGCATTTTCCGGCTGAAAAGTATTTTTAATATAAATAGGGATTTGGCTTTCAATAGCCGGAATCATCGTTGGCGGATAAATGACTTTGGCTCCGAAATAAGACATTTCCATCGCTTCCTGATAGCTGAGTTCAGGCTGAGAAAAAGCATTTTTCACCAATCTTGGATCGGCGGTTAAAAAACCATCTACATCCGTCCAAATCTGGATTTCGTCAGCTTTCAATCCTGAACCGAGAATAGCCGCCGTGTAATCTGAGCCGCCTCTGCCCAGAGTTGTTGTATCATTGTTTTTATCTTTGGCTATAAAACCAGTCACGACATAAATTTGACTTTCTGGTTTCCAGTTTTTTAGATTTTCGTTGGTTGTTTTGTAATCAATGTTGGCGTTGCAGAAGTGGGAATCCGTTATAAGCAGCTCTCTTGAATCCTGGAAAATTGTTGGAAAATTTTCGGACTGAAGGAAGGCTGCAATAATTTTGCCCGACATCTGTTCTCCGTAAGATAATAACCGGTCCTTGATTCTGTCTGATAATTCGCCGAGATTTTTAACACTGAATAAAATATCCTCAATTTCATTAAAACTCACTTTTACCATCATCAGTAAAGGATTCTGAGCCGTTCTTGGCAATAATTCTGAGATGAGCTGATAATGCTTCTCTTCCGCAGATTTCAGGATTTCTGAGAAATCATTTTGCTTCAGGGCTTCTTCTGACGCTGATAAAAGTGAATTGGTGATTCCTGATAATGCAGAGCAGACGAGGATTAAAGGTTCGTTTTTGCTAAATTCTTTTTCAATGATTGATTTTACATTTCTCAATGCTTCTACACTTCCAACCGAAGTTCCCCCGAATTTTAAAATTTTCATTTGTAGTTATTTTTTTAATAAAAAAAGCCTTTCCGAATCAGAAAGGCTTTTTGTTTATTATTGTTTACTCACATTCACAAACACACCTTCCTGCAACTTACAGATGTTGTAGTTGTTGTTGTAGACGTTGTAGTTGTGAAAATGAAATTCATTATTTTGTAAATCTTTAACGAAAGTATGAAAACTTTTTACGTTTGCAAATTTTTATTCAATATTTTTTTAATTTTATTGAACATTTGATATTAGCCTTGTCGGTGCATATCCAAACTGTTTCTTGAAAGCAAAAGAAAAATGGGACAGATTTTCAAATCCCGTTTCGAAATAAACATCGGCAGGTCTTTTATGTTTTTCAGAAATTTCATAATGAGCTAATTCCAAACGTTTTTTCGTGAGCCACCTTTGCGGTGTGGAATTGAAGGCCTTATAAAAATCACGTTTGAAAGTCGTCAAACTGCGTCCCGTGAGATATCCGAATTTCTCCAGCGGCATATTGAACATAAAATTCTTTTCCATAAAAGTTACCAGATCAATTTTTCCCGGTTCATCGAAATTATTAAGCACAGCATCTATATTGTCATCAATCGTTCTGAGAATATTGATTGCTTCATTGATTTTCAGTGAGGCAATATTTTCCGGGAAATTATTCTGCATCTCAAAATAAGGGATCAGTGAATTCAGACAGCTTTGCAATAAAGGATGTTTCTCGAAACTGATGATTTTCTCTGTTGGAATTTTTGATTTTGAATGTTTATCATTATAAAATGCTCTCAATCTTTCGGCCGACAAATGCATTGCAACGGCTTTATGCGGCAATCCGTCTTTTGGATAATTGATAATCGTCGCTAACTGATTTCGTGGAATCAGAAAAGTACTTCCTGCGCCAAAAATAAAGCTTTCGTCCGCTTGGATAATTTTGGTTTCACCGAAAATCAGCCAAACCAGCAAATGGTCTGCAAAAGCGGCTTCGGTTTTGAATAGCTTGCCTTCGTAGCTTGAAAGTTTAATTTCAGGGTTGATATAATTGACTTGATAATCCATAATGCGTCTCACACAAAGTTACAAATATCAATTGATGTTGAATTGTATTCCCGTCATTTCTTCACTCAATTTCCATAATCTTTTGGCATTGGTTTCGTCCAAAGAATAAGGCTTGATTCCGCCGATAATTTTGACATCAGAATTCAATTCTGTAACATCCACATTTTCACAATAGACACCACCTAAATCATTAAGTAGTGGACTTGTTGCACACCAAACCGTTGTCGCAGCACCTTGCGGAATGGTTTTCAGAGAAGCTTTAACTTCCGGCAACAGATTACCTTCCGAATCCACATAGCCTAATTTTTGGAACAGACTCAAAGGTGCCTCTCTTCCTAATTCGGTTTCACCGACTGCACCCGGACATAAAGCATAACTTCTGACATTGAATTCTTTTGCCCGATTGTCCAATTCCAGCGAAAAAAGATTGACCGCAGTTTTCGATTGTCCATATCCAAGCAATGTTTCATATTCTCTATTGAGAAAATTCGGGTCTTCAAAATTGAAATCGGAGAACTGATGTCCGCCAGAAGATACGTTCACTACTCTGGCGCCGTTTGCTTTTTTCAATGCGGACCATAATCTTGCTGTTAGCTGAAAATGCGCCAGATAATTGACTGCCAATTGCGATTCGAAACCGCGGCTGTCTCTGCGAAGCGGCACCCACATTATTCCTGCATTATTAATTAGCAAATGAAGTGGTCTCTCTGATTTTAAAAACCTTTCAGCAAACTTATCAATCGAGTCGGGATTGACTAAGTCTAATTCTTCCAATTCAACATTCGGAATTCCGGCGAGATTCCGTTTTGCCTTTTCGATGTCTCTTGCAGGAACAATAACTGTTGCTCCAGCTTTCGCCAAAGTTTTGACTGTTTCTAATCCGATTCCTGAATTTCCGCCGGTTACAATAGCGATTTTTCCTTCGAGACTGATTCCTTTGATAACTTCTCCTGTTGTTGATTTCGCATTGAAGCCGGAATTGATTGGCTTTTGTAATGCTCCTTGATAATTGTTCATTGTTTTTAAATATTTATTGAAGCAAAATTAGAACAGAAATTCATCATCAATTTTGTTTAAACGTCCGAATTCAGTTTGTTTAAAAGTTCATTTACTATAGTAACATTAGATTTCTTTACAATCTTTAATTTTTACGATGAAAGTTTTTACCATTGATTATCAATTAATTAAATATATAATTTAAAAATATTTACTACTTTGTATTGCATAATACCATTTCATTTATATATCTTTGCAATGTAAAGTTAGAAAAGCAAGTTCGAAGCTTATTTAAAACAACAAGCGAGAACATTAAACTTTATAATATTTGAATTTAACCAAACAATTAATATGAATACCGAGAACACAAAAGCGCAAATGCGCAAAGGGATTCTGGAATTCTGTATTTTGAGTCTGATTCAGCAACGCGAAATGTATGTTTCCGACCTGATAGAATCGCTCAAAAAAGGAAAACTGGATGTAGTGGAAGGAACTCTTTATCCTCTCCTCACAAGATTGAAAAACGGCGAATTTCTCGCTTACAGATGGGAAGAATCTACAAGCGGACCGCCAAGAAAGTATTACCAGATCACTGAAAAAGGAAGTCTCTTCCTCGCAGAATTACAAACCACCTGGCAGGAACTGACAGACTCTGTGAACCAAATTACAAAAAACTCTCACTCTCAAAATTAATACTATGAACAAGACATTATCTATAGCACTCGCAGGGTTCTCTTTTATGATAGATGAACACGCTTATATAAAGCTCAGCGATTACCTGTCCGCCCTGAGAAATTCTCTGGACGCTCAGGAAGCAGATGAAGTAATGCACGATATTGAAATCCGAATGGTCGAGATTTTCAAAGAAACACTTTCCAAAAGAGAAGTCATCAATGATTCTGATGTTGAAAAAGTAATTGCTCAGATCGGAACACCTGAACAGATTGATGAGCAGGAAGAAGCCTATTACTCAGAAGGAAAACAAAATAAATCAAAATTTTCCACAAGCTACAGCAGCTACAGCAGCAATGCTCAGAAACAATTGTTCCGTGACCCGGAAAGACAAAAAATTGCCGGAGTTTGTGCAGGTTTAGCAGCTTATTTCGGAATGGATATCACCTGGATGAGACTGATTTGGGTTGGTGCATTTTTATTCCTTTGGATTGCTCCGGGTTCATCATTCTTAGTTGTAATTTTGTATTTCATTCTTTGGGCAGTTCTACCGAAAGCAGAATCAGCTTCTGACTTTCTGAAGATGAAAGGAAAACCTTTAAACTTCGATAACTTAAAGGAAGAATCCAGCAAAATAGTACAGTTTGCCAATGAGACAACCACAAGAGCCGGAGAAATCTACAATGAAAACCGGCCTAAAGTAAATTCAGCAGGAGATTCGCTTCTCAAAGTTCTGAAATATTGTCTCGCTGTTTTGCTGGCGCTCACGGCAGCCGGATGTTTCATTGGATTGTTCGCAATGATGTTTGCTTACGGTTCTGATAAATTCGGGATGAATGACAACCTTGGATTTTACCTGGAAGAAAATAATCTTGGTTACCTTTTACTCGGGATAGCAGCATTACCTGTGGTTATCATCGGAATTGGCGCATTACTGTTATCTATAAAACTGTTCTCTCCAAAGACTAAATTCAATTATGTAGGACCGGCTTTGGGAACATTGGGAATCATCTGGATCATATTGATAGGAATCCTTGCCGCAAGTGCTTCAAGACTCAACTTTCGATATACGGGAAACAATGAAGATTATGAAAACGTATCCATCACTGCTCCAAACGACACCATTTATCTTGACAGTAAGAAAATACAAATCCCTGAGAACTTCAAGCCTTATGTCAATAATATCTATTCAGACAAGACAAAGATCTTCAAAAGAGATTATCCAAGTGTTGAAATTACAAGAAAAGATGATATCAAAACACCTTACCTGATCATTAAAAAAGAAGCGGACGGTTATAACCAACCTATGAAAATGAAAGTTCCTGTAGATGTTGTCGGAAACAGAATTTTCCTTCCTAATTACTACGAGATCCCGTACGAATACAGATTCAGAGATTACAGATTGGATTATGAGCTTGTGGTTCCTTCTACAATGAAAGTGATTAACGAAAAAGAATATGAAATCAGTACAAGAGGTGACGATGATGATGACAATGATAATGACGGCATTGATGATAATCACCGCAATCACTCCGGAATCAGCGTTGAAGAGAATAAAATAAAAATCAACGGAACCACTATCGAATATAATTCTGATGATAATGATTCTGTAAAAATCAACGGCAAAAAGTATTCTAAAGATTCTGCTGATGTTGTTTTAGAAAGAATGAAAATCGACCAGCAGGTGAAGAAAAGCTTCAAAGATATGAACATCAATATCAAAGATGGCAAAAAAGAAATCCATATTAAAACTAACTAAAAATTGAGAGTGGATTAGTTGAAAAGCGGGCAAAAAGTCTTCGGTCTTCCGCTTTTCTCCTAGTTCCCGAACTTCACAAAAAAACAAAAACTATGCGCCAATTTTTTTTTGTAATCTGCTTTTTATTTCTGTCAATCACAACTTCTGCTTTTTCACAAAACTTTACAACTAAAGAAGTAAAATTCAGGAGTAAAGGCATTTTGTTAGCCGGAACTATTTTTACACCGGCAAAAATAAAATCAGCAGTGGTTATTGTTCACGGATCGGGCCAGGAAAAGAGAATGCTGGAATTTGCCAAAACATTAGCCGAAAACGGAATTGCCGTTCTGACTTACGATAAACGAGGCGTGGGCGAATCCGAAGGTATCTATGCCGGTCCGGAAGTCGGAACCAATAATGTTGATTTTGCCAATCTTAGCCTCCTGTCTTTTGATGCAAGCGCTGCTGTAAATACTTTGTACGGATCCTTATCAAATAAGAAAATCCCAATAGGTTTAACAGGCGCAAGCCAAGCCGGTTGGATTATTCCTTTAGCTGCTGAGAAAAACAATAAAGTCAGGTTTATGACCATTTTCAGCGGATCACTGATAACAGCAAAGGAGCAATTGAGATTTCAGTTCTACACCAATGGCAATGAAAATTTTTGGGATACGCATACAGAACAGGACGCAAGAAGCCACATCGCTAATGATCCTGACAAATATGAGTTTGAAGATACTGATCCTAAAAACAGCCTTTCAAAATTATCAATTCCGGGATTATGGATTTTCGGAGGAAAAGACATTCAGGTTCCTGTGAATTTATCCCTAGAAAATCTTAAGAAACTGATTGCAAAAGGAAAAAAGTATCAGTATAAATTATATCCTGAATTAGGTCACAATACAGCTTTTTCAGAGAATAATAGGCCTATGAATGATGCCATTGATTGGATGAAAAGCATTAAATAAAACTTAATCAAAAAAACTACTATGAAAATCTATACGCTTCTTTTTTTGTTAGCTCTCACTACTCTATCAAAAGCCCAGACACATCGGTTCATTTATGAATACAAATTCAAGCCTGATTCTACTTCCGAAAACTACCGAAATGTAAACATGGCTTTGGATATCAACCCGAAAGACACCAAGTTTTATCATTATGAAAACATCATTAATGATTCCATTAACAAAAAAGGCGGCAGAAACTATAACTGGAACGGAACGCCAGCTGTAAAGAGAAATAAAAATTCTTTTCAGAACACCAATTATGAAATGATGATGGATTATTTTTCCTATAAAACAGAGGATAAAATGGATTGGAAACTTGGAAACGAAACGAAAAAATCCGGAGAATACACCCTTCAAAAAGCTACAACCGATTTCGGAGGAAGACACTGGACGGCTTGGTTCTGCAAAGACATCAACATTCCGGAAGGTCCGTACAAATTCCGTGGATTACCCGGTTTAATTTTCGAACTGAATGACAGCAGAAACAATTTCATCTTTAAACTTATTAAAAGCCAGAAGCTGGAAAAAACCTATGATACATCAGATTTTCTTGAAACTTTCGGAGGTAAAAAACCTTTGGATCTGAAATTGGCAGATATGCACAAAATAATGTTACAATTTTATAATGATCCGATGAAGGAACTCAAAGAAAAATTTGATGATGTTCCGCCGGGAACTTTCCAGGTAGGCGGAAAGAAAATCACCAGCAAGGATCAGTTCAAAGATATGGCAAAGGTGATGCAGGAATTTATCGCAAAGAATTATAACCCGATAGATCTCAGTACAGCCGTTGTATATCCAGCTGTTAATTAATATTTTAATAAAATTTTCACCTAGGAAATGAAGCCGAAGCAGAAATTTTGTTAAATTTGTTACAGAAATAAAATCTAAACACCAAAAAATCAAAAAAAATGATACAGTTAGTTATCGAAATCGCTATCAAGATTGTGGATTTCATCAGCAATCTTTTCTAGACCAATAAAGAATATCCAGATATTTCTTAAGAATAAACATATTTTGTAAATTTGTAAAGTATAGCCATTATGGCTGTACTTTTTTTTATGAAATCGCTCGTCATCCAATAATACAAAGTTCTGTTTGTTAGATAGCGATTGCATATGGCAAATAAAACAATAGAAAGCCGCATATGAAAAAACTCTTTGCAAAACTCATCCTGAAAATTATCGGATGGAAAATCGTCCTCCAGGGTGATGTTGATAATCTGGACAGATGTATACTTGTAGTTGCACCACACACGCATAACAGCGAATATCTTCTCGGAAATCTTGCTTACTGGGCGCTGGACAAAAAACTAAAAATTATCATCAAAGACGCCCATACCAAAAATCCTTTCTATGGCTGGATCGTAAAAGGAATAGGCGGAATCGGGATTGACAGAAGCCAGAAAAATGATCTGGTCAATTTCGTGGCCAATGAATTCAAGAAAGATGATTTCAGTCTGGTTATCACACCGGAAGGAACAAGAAGCTGGGTTCCGAAGTGGCGAAAAGGATTTTACAATATGGCTTTGGCAGCAAAAGTTCCGATCGTTTTAGCAGGCGGCGATTATAAAAGAAAAACCATTAATCTGGGTTATAAAATTCCATACGAAAAATTAGAAAATTCGTCTTTTGAAGATGTGATGCAGGAAATCCAGGAGTTTTATATTAAATATGACATCACCCCAAAAATCCCTGAAAACTGGAATCCACAGATATATTAATTGATAGTTGATAGCGAAATTAATTTTTTTATTGATTTCGGATATTTTCAATCATTTTTATTAAAATTTTTATTACCCGATGGACGAAGCTAAGCAAAAAGAAATATTAGAAAGGCTGAATAAAGCCAATAAAAATACATTAGGTGAGACTTTAGAGATCACTTATACAGATGTGTCAGAAAATCATCTTTCTGCAACAATGCCTGTGAACTCAAGAGTTCACCAGCCTTATGGCATTCTTCATGGCGGTGCAAGCTGCGTTTTGGCAGAAACTCTTGGTTCCTGTCTATCTTTGATTAATGTTGATATTAACAAATCTGTTCCGGTTGGCACTAATATCAACAGTAATCATTTGAGGGCGAAGCGAGACGGCATTGTTACCGGAACTGCAACTTTTATCAGAAAAGGCAACACCATGCACGTTTCGCAGATCGAAATCCGCGACGAAAAAGGAAATCTAATCAATCATACAACTATGACGAATAATATCGTTCCGGTTGGTAAAGTTTAAATCTCTCCAAATGTTAGTTTTTAAGCTTCCTGACAATGATAAATTTTTCTGCGCAGATAATACGGCGGGTGTCAGCCTGGTTTCTTTCGTAAGCTTTGACAGCAAGACCGTGCTAGATTTCAAAGGTAATCTGAAAGAAATTTCAAGAGAGGAAATCCTGAATCTTAATGTTTCTGCGAAAAGCAAAAGTGCACTCATAGAAATAGCTAAGGAAACACCTGAATCCTACGCATTAAAAATTGCACAGGCAAAGGATTTTATTGAAAAAAATGACCTCAAAAAACTGGTGCTATCCAGAAGAAAGCTTCTGATGTATCTGGATATTGACTCCCAAAAAAAACTGTCACTCACTAAAAGCTTTCTTAAATTCTCTGAAAGTTATCCTTCTGCATTTTGCTATCTATTTGAGAAAAATGGTGAGATATGGATGGGCGGATTTTCCGAAGTTCTGGGAAAATTTGATAAAAAGACGAATAACTTCGAGACAATGAGCCTTGCAGGAACGCTTCCGCTGGAAGAAGATTGGAGCGATAAAGAAGTTGAAGAGCAAAAAGCCGTAACGGAGTATATCCATTCTATTCTCAGAAAATTTTCCTCCAATCTGAAAGTCTCTTCTACCAAAGATCTGATCTCCGGAAACATCAAGCATCTTAAAACAGATTTTTCTGCAGAAATCAACCCGGAAAGTCATGACAAAATCATCTCAGAATTACATCCAACGCCGGCTGTCTGTGGTTTTCCAAAAGAACTTTGTGCCCAGGGAATTAAAAGTATAGAGCATTTCAACCGGGAATTTTATGCCGGTTATATCAAAGTAGAAACTGAAGATTTTATCTATTATTTTGTAAATCTCCGGTGTGCCAGCTTTTTTAAAAATTATGCAATACTCTTTGCAGGCGGCGGTATTACCTTAAAAAGTGATGCCCAGAAAGAATGGACAGAAACTGAACTGAAATCTTTTGCTATACAAAATAATCTAATTTTTGAATAACAGATAGATTCTATATAAAGCCAATGATCCTTCAACGGTTTTCCTTCTCAAAATTACAAAAAAAGATGACCTTGCGGTCATCTTCGTTATTTAATCTGTCCGTATATTTACAAACTGACCTGGATTTTAAAAGAAGAATTGATCCTGACCTGCATTTGAGTTGCAGCCGTTTCAGTACCTTTTATTTTAAGATAAATAGAAGTCTGGTTAGACTTAAGATAATCCGCTAATTCCACAGCAGGATCCGGCGTGAAGTTAAGCGCAGTATCACTGATATTATTCTGAACAGCGGCTACCCTTACTTCACCCACATTCGGCGCTTTGATCCATAGTTCAGCATCCTTCACCTTATCCAGCTTAATTGCGTTATTATTAGAAGAACTCACATAATCGATCGTAAAACTGGATAATTTTGCAGACTTCAGATTGTTTACCGACATATCCTTAAATCTGGCTTTGATTTCTTCATCCAGATTCAGATTCAATGGAATATCCGGTGATTTTACAAACTCCGTTGTAATAACAAAAGGAATATCTGCATTAAAGTTATTATTAATTGCAAAAGGAACCGGAATGGTGATATCGATAATATCGTCTATTTTACTACAACTGTTGCTGATGCCTGCAGAAAGCAGCAATGCAGAAACCATTATTGAATTGACAATTAACTTTCTCATATCTTTTATTTTATTTTTTTACATTCAAATATGTGCCAAAATTAGTGCGAAACGTTTTTAATATCCGCTTCTGAATGCTCATGTTTGAAAAATAATGCAAAAAGTATTGCAATTACTAAAGCATAGGCTGCAAAATAAAGCCAGATATGAGGCCAGTTTTTCACAAGTACAATATTGGAAAGAGTCCCGTCCGGGTTTACTGTAGAATTGAAGGAATTTTTAAGAATGTCTAAAAATGTTGAATTGTCAGGCGTGGTCTCAAAATAGCCAGACAGTTCAGATGCTGTTCTGAATTTTAATGTGAAAAATCTGTCAATAGCCCAGCCTGCGATATAGCTTCCAAAAACAGCTCCGAAACCATTGGTCATCATCATAAATAAACCTTGAGCGGAAGATCTTATCTTTTTATCCGTAGTTGTTTCCACGAAAAGCGAACCCGAAATATTGAAAAAGTCGAATGCCATTCCATAGACAATACAAGAAAGAATAATCATCCAGAGTCCGTTTACAGGATCTCCGTATGCAAACAATCCAAATCTGAGAACCCATGCCAGCATACTGATGAGCATTACTTTCTTGATCCCGAATTTCCTCAAAAAGAAAGGAATTGCAAGAATGAATAATGTTTCTGAAATCTGTGAGATGGACATTATAATAGTAGATTTTTCCACCACAATAGAATTGGCATATTTTGGGAAATGGGCAAATTCACTCAGGAAAACATCACCATAAGCATTTGTTAACTGCAAAGCAGCTCCCAGCAGCATTGAAAATAAAAAGAACAAGGCCATTTTATAATTCCCGAAAAGCTTAAAAGCATTGAGTCCAAGCTGCTCAGTTAGCGGTGCGTCTTTATCAATCAATTTCTGAGGCGGACATTTCGGAAGTGTCAGCGCATATATACCCAGCAATATCGCAACACCTCCTGCAATGTAAAATTGTCCTTCGGTTGCTTTGTTGCCGGTAAGATTGGTAATCCACATTGCGACAATAAAACCAATTGTTCCCCAAACTCTGATTGGCGGAAAATCCTTTACCACATCCAGCGAACTGTTTTTCAGAATTGTGTAGGAAATAGAGTTGGTAAGCGCGATGGTTGGCATATAAAAGCACATTGCCACTAACATTATATAGAAAAATGAATCCGGGGTTTCCGTATGAGGCAAGATGAACAGAACTGCACCGTAAAAAATCTGCAGAACAGAGTAAATGCGTTCTGCATTAATCCATCTGTCTGCAATGATTCCTGTGATGGTAGGCATGAAAATAGAAGCGATACCCATTGTCCCGAAAACCGCTCCGAACTGGGTTCCGTCCCAGTGTTTTGTTCCAAACCAGAAGTTAGCCATTGTGATAAGCCAGGCTCCCCAAACAAAAAACTGAAGAAAACTGAGTATCGTTAATCGTAATTTTAGATTCATGTGTTTAAAATGATATAAGTCGTTTTTATTCTATTTTTTTATTTCTTCTTTTGATCTCTTCCTGCAGCCTGAGCGCTGTGTCAAAATCTTCTTCCTTTACAGCTTCTGCAAGCAGCTGGTTCAGCTCTTCAATTGAAATGCCTGAGAGATCATTAAAATCTGATGAAGGCTGTTCTGATTCTTCGGCCGTTTCAGTTTTCGGGTTTTCTTCCAGTTCGAGCAATATTCCGGCTTCATTCAGAACCTCGGATGTGGTAAAAATCGGCGCATCGAAGCGTACCGCCATCGCCACAGCGTCTGATGTCCTGGCATCCAGAATAAGCTCTTCTTCCGATAACGGATTTTTAAAGTTTATATTTGAAAAGAAAACGCCGTCTTTGATCTGATAGATGATTACAGATTCCATTTTATAGCCTGTATTTTTAACAAACTGTGCAAAAAGATCATGCGTGAGCGGACGCGGCGGATTGATATCTTTTTCTAATCCTAAAGAAATGGATTGTGCTTCAAAATTTCCTATAACAACAGGCAGCTTTACCGATGTTTCTTCATGTTCCAGTAACAGCGCATAAGCTCCTGATTGAGTCTGGCTGTATGAGATCCCTCTGATGATTAATTTTTTATAATCCATTTAGCAAATATAAAATTTTTTGTAGATTTTCATTTAGGATTTGTAGATTTTTAGATTGTTTACGTTGTAAAATCATTATATTTTAGAAGAATTTCTTACGCGTTTTCATAATCCGCTGAATTGCAGCAGCCCGACCTGAGTGGAGCTCTTTTTCTTTTTTTGCAAAAAAAAGAAAAAAGCGGGTACGGAGGGCGGACAAAGCTGCCCAAATAATTATAAAATGTATTTTTAAAAAGTAAAATGTACAAAAAAACCTGAGCCAATGACCCAGGTTTAATTCTTATTCTGAAAAGATTAAGCCCCTTTTAACGCTTTGATTTTCTCTGTAAGCGCAGGAATAATTTGGAATGCATCACCCACTACGCCATAATCTGCAGATTTGAAGAAAGGCGCTTCCGCATCATTATTTATCACAACAATCGTTTTGGAACTGTTAACACCCGCCAAATGCTGAATCGCACCGGAAATACCAACCGCAATGTAAAGATTAGGCGAAATCGCTTTCCCTGTCTGCCCAACATGCTCTGTATGAGGTCTCCAGCCGATATCGGAAACCGGTTTTGAACAAGCTGTTGCTGCGCCAAGAACATTGGCAAGATCTTCGATCATTCCCCAATTTTCAGGACCTTTCATTCCTCTTCCGGCAGAAACAACGATTTCCGCTTCTTTAAGATCTAATTTCCCTGAAGACTGCTCGTGATTGATCACTTTAGTATCTTCGTTTGCAATGCTCAGTTCTTTCACTTCTTCGGAACCTGAAGCCGCATTTTCCTTAACTCCGAAAGCATTTTGAGAAACAGTTACGATAACGCCGGCCGCATCAGCTTTGGCGTGCATAAAACCTTTTCCGGAGAATGCTCTTCTTTTTACCTGAAAAGGCGAAGTGCTTTCAGGGACATCTATCGCATTGGTGATCAATGAATAATTTTTCTGAATTGCCAACATTGGCGCTACAGAAGAAGCATCTGTTGTATGAGGGAAAACGATGATGTTTCCATCGGCAATCTGATTAACCGCTTCTGCATAAGCCTTGGCACTAAAGTTTTTAAGACCTGCGTCTTTTACATTCACTACTTTGTCTGCTCCATATTTATAAAGCAAATCCGAAGAATCTGTAGGATTAATAGAAATTGCAGTTACTGAATCTCCGGTTTTGGCTGCAATAGCTTTTGCATAAGAAACTGCTTCGAAAGCTGCTTTCTTGTAAACTCCGTTTATATTTTCTGCGTATACGAATACTGCCATAATTTTTAATTTTTGTCGGATGTCAGATGTCGGAAGTCAGAAGTTTTCAAACTTGACTCTGAAATCGTGGATTTGATTAATTAAATAATATTTTGTTAAGGTGGAATTCTCATCGGACATCTAGCTGCCGACCTCCAACTTTAGATTACTTTCGCTTCTTCGTGAAGTAGTCTTACCAATTCGTCCAGGTTATCTGCAGAAACCAATTTTACTGCTGCTCTCGGCGCAACACTGTCAAAAGAAACAGCCTCAACTTTCACTTCAGAATTTGAAGGCTCAACCACCTGAAGAGGTTTTGTTCTTGCGGACATAATTCCTCTCATATTCGGGATAATCAGATCTTTCTCATCCACAAGGCCTTTCTGTCCTGCTACAACAGCCGGTAATTTTACAGAAATCGTTTCTTTCCCACCTTCAATCTCTCTTACGGCAGTTGCTTCTGAACCATTAACATCTAATCCAACAGCAGCGTTCACAAAGGCGTAATTCAATAACTGAGCAACCATTCCCGGAACCGCACCACCGTTATAATCAATCGATTCTTTTCCTGTAAGAATCAAATCATAACTGCCTTCCTGAGCAATTTTAGCAATTTCTTTCGCTACAGAAAAGCTGTCTTTTGCTTCTGTATTAACTCTTACCGCATCATTTGCCCCGATTGCCAAAGCTTTTCTGATAACAGCTTCTGTTCCTGCATCGCCTACGTTCACAACCGTTACCGTTGCACCTTGAGACTCCTGTAATTTTATAGCTTTTGTTAAAGCAAATTCGTCCAAAGGATTAATCACCCATTGGATTCCGTTTTTATCAAAAGCAGATTTATCTGCCGTGAAATTAATTTTACTTGTAGTGTCCGGAACACTACTGATACAAACTAATATTTTCATATGTAAGTATTTATTGTTTTTAAGTTTATTTGAATTTGCAATTAATATGTACTGATGATAATTCGGACTTAAACCGTTCCGTGTATCAGGAATACAATTGCAACTGACTAACCGGGGCTAATTTATATAAAAAATACTATGCATGCATAATTTATTGTTATTTTATAAATAACATTATGAAACCCTTTATTTAAAAGATTTTTCAGAAGAAAATCGATGTAAACAATACTCAGAAATATCAATAAATGACTTAAATCATTCACAATTTTCTGTCATCAAAAAGCAGATTTCTCAAAACTAATTATTTCCTGACCTGACTTGGCCTGATTTCTATTTTGCTCGGCAATATTCTCGGATTCATATTCAGCATATCCAGAATGAGATTTCCGATATCTTCCGGCTGAATTTTCCAGTCATCCTTATCCGAAGGAATATTGCCATTAAAGTAGGTAGCAACAGAACCCGGCATTATTGTAGAAGCCTTGATATTATATTTTCTAAGGTCAATCATTGCAGCTTGTGTAAAACCGACTACCCCAAATTTAGACGCATTATAGCCCGCGCCATTTTCGAAGAAATTAGTTCCGGCTAAACTGGCAATCGTGATGTAATAACCTTCCGTTTTCTTCAACTCACCTACAGAAGCTTTCAGCGTGTGGAAACAGCCGGTGAGATTGGTTTCTATCATCGCATTCCAATCTTCCAGACTCAGTTCATCAACAGAACCGAAAATCCCTAAGCCTGCATTTGCAATCACTGCATCTACTTTTCCGAAATTCCCTGTAATTTTCTGAATGGCATTTTGTTCATCTTCAAATTTCCTCACATCCGAGCTAACTCCAAAGATATCGCCGGAAATCTTGCTCAGTTCTGCAACTGCTTTTTCAACATCTTCCTGTTTTCTCCCGCTGATGGCAACTTTATGACCATTTTTCAGAAGAACTTCTGCGATTCCGTATCCGATTCCCTTAGTTCCGCCTGTGATGTAAATAACTTTTGACATAATTAGATTTTATTTAAAATTAAAAGAACATTTCTAAGTAAAATATTAAAAAAAACCTTTCAGAGTTTGGAACTCTGAAAGGGAGAGATTATTAATTCTTATGACTGAGCATAAAACTCAAAGAAATATGGAATGCTTTCGATTCCTTTGTAGTAGTTGTACAATCCGTAATGTTCATTTGGTGAATGGATCGCGTCCGTATCCAGACCAAATCCCATCAACACAGATTTTGCACCCAGAACTTTTTCAAACAGTGAAGTGATTGGAATGCTTCCGCCGCTTCTGTAAGGCAAAACTTCTTTGCCAAATGCTTTCTCCATTGCCTTTTTAGCAGCCAGAAATTCTTTGGTGTTGCTTTCCAGCACATACGGCATTCCGCCGTGATGCGGCGTCACTTTTACCTTAACACTTTTCGGTGCAATTTTTTCAAAATATTGAGTGAATTTTTCAGTGATCTCTTCCGGTGTCTGATTCGGAACCAAGCGCATTGAAATCTTGGCAAAAGCTTTGGAAGCAATCACCGTTTTTGCGCCTTCGCCTGTGTAACCGCCCCAGATTCCGTTAACATCCAGAGTCGGACGGATCGAAGCTCTTTCCAAAGTGGTGTAGCCTTCTTCTCCCTGAATATCATTTAATCCGATCGATTTTTTATAGCCTTCCGGATCGTCTTTCAGCTTATTCATTTCCTTCCGGTCTTCATCTGAAACAATCAGAACATTGTCATAAAATCCGTCAATAGTGATGTGTCCTTTGTCATCAATCAGATCTCCAATCATTTTAGATAGAACATTAATCGGATTTGGAACAGCTCCACCGTAAAGCCCTGAGTGCAGATCACGGTTTGGCCCTTCCACTTCTACTTCCACATAGCTCAGTCCGCGCAAACCTGTTGTAACAGTCGGCTGTTCATTAGAATAGATATGGGTGTCGGAAATCAAAATCACGTCACAGCTGAGCTTTTCTTTATTTTCTTCAAGGAAATCTGCGAGGCTGGCTGATCCCACTTCTTCCTCTCCTTCTATAATGAACTTAACATTACAAGGCAGCGAGCTGGTTTGCATCATCGCTTCAAAAGCCTTGACGTGCATAAAGAACTGGCCTTTATCATCAGCGGAACCTCTTGCAAAAACAGCGCCTTCCGGATGAAGTTCTGTCTTTTTCACAACCGGCTCGAAGGGGTCGCTGGTCCACAACTCCAAAGGATCAGCCGGCTGAACATCATAATGTCCATAAACCAAAACTGTCGGCAAACCGGCATCAATAATTTTCTCACCGAAAACAATGGGATAGCCTTTTGTTTTGCAGATTTCTACGTTGTCTGCTCCCGCAACTTTAAGATGTTTAGCTACGGAGTCTGCACATTTTAAGACCTCATCTTTGTAGGCGGGATCTGCGCTTATGGACGCAATTCTAAGAATGTCAAATAATTCATCCAAAAAACGTTGCTTGTTTTCCCGGATGTAATCTTGTGTTGTACTCATTTTATAATTATAAATGATGATTAATAAAGGATAATTGATGCTACCAAAATATAGCGATCTAAGGTTCGTAAAAATAAAAAATGTCCTGCAAACGCAAGACATCTTTTATTATAATATTTTTATAAATTTCTTGATTAGTGTGCCGCTTTCGGCTCTTCAGCAGTTGCAGGCTTAGCTTCCGGCTTTACGGTTTTTGCAGAATCCACCATTATTACCTGACCGGTCGCTTTTACAGTGTCCTCAGTCGGTTTGTATGTTCCGTGCGGCGCATTCGGGTCATCATATCTTACCACATCTTCCGCTTTTTTAATACGTCCTTTATTCCCACCTGCCGGGATATCACAAGAAACAACTAATACAGCGGATGCCAATAATATCAGAGTTTTTTTCATTTTTAAAAATTTGATGTGTCAAAAGTAGTGAAATTGATATTTTCTGCAAAATGTTTTTTAAACTTTAGAGTGTTTATAAATTATCCAGAAAATATGGAAGTCAGGATTTCTGATATAAAAAAACCTGGCTCATACGAACCAGGTTTTGATAGTTATTTTTTTCTTTCGAGAACTTCATCTACCATTCCGAAGCTTTTCGCTTCTTCAGATGTCATCCAGTAATCTCTGTCAGACGCTTTTTCTACCCATTCGTAAGTCTGACCGGAATGGTTGGAAATGATGTCATATAATTCTTTTTTCAGTTTCAGCATTTCTCTCAGATTGATCTCCATATCAGATGCTACGCCTTGTGCGCCACCGCTTGGCTGGTGAATCATCACTCTGGAGTGTTTCAGAGCAGAACGTTTTCCTTTCTCGCCCGCAACCAAAAGAACTGCACCCATAGATGCTGCCATTCCTGTACAAATAGTGGCCACGTCTGGCTTGATGATCTGCATTGTGTCATAAATCCCTAATCCTGCATAAACGCTTCCTCCAGGAGAATTGATATAGATCTGAATATCTTTGTTTGGATCTGAACTTTCCAAGAATAAAAGCTGAGCCGTCACAATATTAGCAACCTGATCGTCAATCCCTGTTCCCAGGAAAATGATCCTATCCATCATTAATCGGGAAAAAACGTCCATCTGTGCCACGTTCATTCTTCTTTCCTCCATAATGTAAGGCGTCAAATTGGTCGGGTTGAAAATTCCCATATATTGATCGGTTACCAAACCGTTGTTTCCCATATGTTTTACTGAGAAATCTCTGAATTCTTTTTTAATGTCCATACTAATTGTGGTTGTTTTTTAATCTTGTTTGAGTTTGCAATTTTTGTTCCTTTGCTGAAATTAGGACTTTCTGTCATTAGAATTTAGGTTTTCGCTTTGTGTGAAATACTGCATCTATGTAAACTATCTGTTCCTGTTCTGCAATCCAGTAAATAATGTTAAATGGAAAACGTGATAGAGGAATTCTGCGTAAATCTATTTTATCATTGTAGGATTGAAAAAGAAATGGATTTTTTTCTATAGCTTGCAAATACTGCTCAATTTCCTCTAAAAATTCGGCACCCAAACCTGATTTTCGGTTTTCATACCAAGAATAAGAATCCTCCAGTTCCTGTGACGCTGGTTTAAGGAAAACAATTTGGTAGCTCAATTTAAAAGTCTTTTTTTAAGATCCTTCCAGCTTTCCGTATCAATATTTCCATTTTCAAAATCTTGCTTTCTACTGACAGCTGTTTTCAACTGTTCCTCCGAAACTTCTGTTTCATCTAATAAAAGTTTAGCAACCTCTTCTTTTTCCTTAGGATTGAGTTTCTTTATTATTGCTAAAAGTTCTTCGAAAGGAAGATTAATTGAGATTTGCATTTTTTATTTTTTATCAAATTTAAAAAAAATATATAAAATTTTTGAGTCATTCTGTCACAAAATCCGAAATAATTCCTGATCCAATTTGTTTTTGAGTTGGGTAAGCAGAATAATTTTCTGATAGATTTCTGTATTATCAGCCTCATCATCAAGAGAATTTTTAAGATCATTGATGAGTTTCACAATATATTCTCTTTTATGTCTCAGTACAATATCGGAAACCAATTTGGGAACCACTTCTTCTTCTTTACTAAAATAGATGTTATACTTATTCCAGTTGCTGGTCTGATAATTTTCTATGAGAGCATTCGCTAGTTTTCCGGAAACTTCCTCATCCATAAAATCGAAGAAAAAATTGCCGGAGCGCAATTCATTCTGCAAAATCCCTTCTTTGATCTCAGAGACAATTTTTTTGTTGATATCCAGTAGAATTTCGCAATCGTCTTCATCCAGATGATTCAGAATTTCTTCGATGACTGTGATTTTATAATCTTTGCCATCTGCATCTTTTCTGTCTAAAACAAAATCACCGTATTTCAGCATCAGATCTACTAATTTTTCTTCCTGTACCAAAAGCGGGTTAACCGAAATTGTAGCTTCGCGAACCACTTCCAGCTTTGGCTGATTTTTTTTCTCCGCAATGGCTGCTTTGGATTCCTGCTGTGTTACATTGGTCTGAATCTGAAGTTCATTGAACAAACTTTGCTCGCTCAGTCCAAATTTATTGGAAACTTCTTTCAAATAGACCTCACGTTTCAGCGCATTCTGAACAAACGAAACGGACTTCACAATATCCCGGATCGATTCTGCTTTTCTGATCGGATCATCGCCGGCGTCTTTCAAAAGAATCTCCGCTTTAAAATCGATAAAATCTTTGGCTTCCTTGTCAATAAAATTTTCCACAAATTCCTGCGGATGCTTTCTGGCAAAAGAATCGGGATCGTCGCCATCAGGAAACAATAAAACACGGATATTCATTCCTTCGGACAACAGCATATCGATGCTTCTGAAACTGGCTTTGATCCCGGCATTATCACCATCAAAAAGAATCGTAACATTTTCTGTCAGTCTTTTGATAAGCTTGATTTGCTCGGTTGTCAGCGATGTTCCGGAACTTGCCACCACATTTTCAATCCCCGATTGATGCAATGAAACAACATCCATATAACCTTCCACCAAAAGACAGAGATTCTTTCTGGAAATTGCCTGTTTACTCTGATTTAGCCCGTAAAGAACGTTGGATTTATGATAAATTTCGGTTTCCGGAGAGTTAAGATATTTGGCCGTTTTGACATTATTCTTGAGAATCCTTGCACCAAAGCCGAGCACTCTTCCCGAGAAACTATGAATCGGGAAAATAACCCTGTCTCGGAATCTGTCAATTCCCGAAGGTGTATTTTCCGGGAAAATAGACAGACCGGATTTTTCAAGAATTTCCTTAGAATAGCCTTTTTCCAGTGCAAATTCCGTAAAAGCATTTTTCTTTTCGGGAGAATAACCCAACTGGAATTTTTTGATGATGTCGTCCCGCAGTTCCCTTTCCTTAAAATAAGAAAAACCAATCGCTCTTCCTTCTTCCGATTCCCAAAGCTGTTCCTGGAAAAAATCATTGGCAACTTCATGGATTTTATAAAGGAGATCTCTTTCTGTCTGAGATTGTTTTTCTTCTTCGGAATATTCGCGCACATTTTCTTCAATCTCGATGCCGTATTTTTTGGCGGCGTGACGAAGCGCTTCCGGATAGGTAAAATTCTCGATTTCCATCAGAAAAGAAATCGCAGTCCCACCTTTGCCCGAAGAGAAATCTTTCCAAATCTGTTTACTGGGCGAAACTACAAAACTGGGCGATTTTTCTTCGTGAAAAGGACTCAGACCCTTGAAATTGGAGCCGGCCCTTTTCAGTTGGACATATTCGCCAATGATCTCTTCTACACGGATGGTAGAAAATATTTTGTCTATGGTTTCTTTAGTAATCAACGCTGAACGGGAGTATTAAGAATTTAATCCAATCAATTTGAAACCGTAAATTTATAGATAAGTTTATTATCATCGGAAACAATCGCTCAACAAAAAACGGAAAAGTTTAATTTTGCAAAAAAATCACGATGCGATTTAAAATTCATCAGCTTGAAGAGTGGAATGATGTCATTCACAAAATCACGCCAGAACTTAAACATAACATCCTGTTGCTGAAAGGCAATCTTGGCGCAGGAAAAACGACTTTCACCCAATATTTTTTGAAAGAATTGGGAAGTACAGATGAAATATCGTCACCGACCTACTCTATTGTAAATGAATACGATACATCAAAAGGGAAAGTTTATCACTTTGATTTGTACCGGCTGAAAAATGTTTCGGAAGCGTATGATTTCGGGATTGAGGAGTATCTGGATAGCGGTTTCCTATCCATCATAGAATGGCCGGAGATCTATATGGATGAGCTGGAAGGTTATGATTTTCACGAAATGACAATCAATAATACCGAATCCGGAAGAGAAATCGAATTTAATTAACAGATACTGTAAATTGTTTTATCTTTGCCTAATGTTTTTGATTAATGTTTTGATTCTATGAGCAGCACGTCAACCATATTCACCCCTTTTTCCGAAGAAGAACTGATTCCGAAAGAGGAAAAACTGGAAGTTGTAAAAAAAGGAAAAACCTTCAGCATCGGTGTTCCGAAGGAAACATGCCTGAGTGAGAAAAGAACCTGTCTGATTCCTGATGCTGTTCAGATATTGGTCAATAACGGTCATAAAGTGATCATAGAGAGCGGCGCCGGCGAAGGCTCGCACTTCTCGGATCTTCTTTACTCCGAAGCCGGAGCAGAAATCACGAACGACCCGAAAGTGGCATTTTCGCAGGATCTGGTACTGAAAATCAATCCGCCAACGGAAGAAGAAATCGAATATCTCAGACCAATGACGTATTTGATTTCTGCATTGCAAATCAACCTCAGAGAAAAAGATTATTTCATAAAACTGGCAGCTAAGAAAGTCAATGCTATTGCGTTTGAATTCATTATGGATGAGTACAAACAATTGTCATTGGTAAGACTCATTGGTGAGATTGCAGGAAGCGTTTCAATCCTTTACGCGTCGGAATTATTGGCGATGTCCAATGGTCTGATGCTTGGCGGGATCACAGGCGTTCGTCCAACGGAAGTTGTGATTCTTGGAGCCGGAATTGTGGGAGAATTTGCTACGAAAGCAGCAATTGGATTAGGCGCAAGTGTCAAAGTTTTCGATAACTCGTTGTCAAAGCTGAGAAGGCTGCACACTTTGGTAGACAGCCGCGTTCCGACTTCCATCATTGATCCAAAAGAGCTTACAAAATCGCTCAGACGTGCGGATGTTGTCATCGGTGCATTGCCCAGACTGAATCTGTCACCTATTGTAACGGAAGATATGGTGATGAAAATGAAAAAAGGAAGCGTTATCATTGATATTACCATTGATAACGGTAAAGTGATTGAGACGTCTGAACTGACTTCTACGGAAAAACCATTCATTATTAAACACGGCGTTATCCATTGCGGACTTCCGAACCTGACCTCCAAAATGCCGAGAACCACGACCAAAGCTATCAGTAATTTCTTCCTGAGCTATCTTTTAGGTTATGATGAAGAAGGCGGTTTTGAAAATATGCTGGTTCATAAAAACGAAATCAAGCAATCCCTGTATATGTATAAAGGAAGACACACCAAACTGATGATCTGCAATAAGTTTGACCTTCCTTATCACGATATTAACCTTCTGATTTTTTAAAATCAAATAATGCTCAAAAAATTAAAATTCTATCTTATAGGCTTTGTTCCCGGCCTCATCATCGTATTTTTCATCCTGAATCAGAAAGGAACGAGCTGTTCCTATTTCCCGAATGACAGAGTTATTGCAGAAACGCTAACCAAAGATTTTTCTTATTCAGGGCAATTTAAAAGAGAACTCGAAGCCAATAAGATTTCCGAAAAAGAGCTAAAGGATAATATAATTCCCAACGGAACAATCAATTTTGATAAAAGCAACGCCCAGAAAAAACCTTGCCCGGAATATATTCTGAACTATCCCAAGAATAATCCTACTTATGAAATCCACTATTCCAAATGCAAGGATAAAGCGGAATTCCTGGATTTGAAAAAAATAAAATAAACGATGAACGGCAAAAATCTCCTTCTACCCGATTATCTCTTATTTGGTGGGATTTTTGTCATCTTTTTCCTGTTGGTTCTTAGTTTTTTTCTCTTTGGAAAATACAAATCGGTTACAACTAAAAACAAGCTTCTCGAAGACAATTATAAAGCGATTGAGAGCAAGCTAGACAATGTGAGACTGGAGCATATCGAGACCAAACTTAATCCTCATCTTTTCAAAAACATCCTGAATTCGGTACAATCGCACGCTTATCAGACGTACATTTCGCTTGATAAACTGGCCAATATTCTGGATTATATTCTCTACGAAAGTGGTAACAAGTTTGTCACTCCAAAAGAAGAACTGAATTTTGCAATGAATCTTATTGAAATCAACAAAATCAAAATCAATCCGTTATTTGATTTCAGGATCAAAACAAAAATCAACAAAGAAGATTCGGTTTATCAGGAGAAAGTTTTTGCACCGCTGATCACTGTTGATTTGATTGAGAACGCTTTTAAACACACGGATTTTTTGGCGCAGGATTCTTTTATTTCTGTTAGTTTAGTTTTGGATGACGGAACATTTGAAATGAAAGTTTCCAATAAAATTTCAGAAAAAATGCCATTACAAAAAGAAAACAGTGGTTTCGGAAGTCAGTCTTTTGATCAAAGGCTTAAACTGATTTATAAGAATCATTATAAACTTTCAAAAAACGTCAGCAACAATTGTTACACCGCCCAACTAACCATTAATCTTTCCGAATTTTATGATAAAATGCGTTATTCTGGATGATGAACTATTAGCAATCAGTTATTTAAAGTTGCTTTGTGACCAGATTGAAAATATTGAAGTCGTAAAAGCGTTCAATAATCCGAAAACTTTTTTAGAGGAAATCCATAATATTGATTGTGATGTTTGCATTCTTGATATCGAAATGCCCGGAATGAATGGTCTTCAGGTTGCAGAATTTATCCGGGACAAAAAAATCATTTTTACAACGGCTTACAAAGAATACGCAGCGGAAGCTTTTGACCTGGATGTGGTAGATTATGTCCGAAAACCGATTAAAAAAGAACGGCTTCAGCAGGCTTTTGAAAAGGCAGAAAAACTGGGTGATCAGAAAAAAAACCGGTTTTTTGAATGGAACACCAATCTCGGAAAAACCCGCATTTTCATCAATGACATCATATACATTAAAACTTCCGAGATTGACAGCCGGGATAAAGATCTCAAAATCAAAAACAATTCCGAGATCACACTCAAAAATCTGAGTTTTAAAAATCTAGCCGAATTACTTCCGGGGAAAACCTTTGTGCAGATCAACAAAAAGGAAATGGTTAATGTTAATTTTATCAAAATTTTTTCTTCCTCGGAAATCATTCTGGACATAATTTCTTCAGACGAAGCTCCTTTAAAATTAAATGTGAGCGATACTTTCAGAAATAAGGTTTCTGAAAAACTTTCGGAATAATTTCAGTGCAGAAAAAGGTCATTTCATTACATTTCTGAATGTGAGGTAAAATTCATATTCAAAAACTTCTCAACTTTACGTTTCGAAATCTGGTAAAATTTAAGTCAATGATTATGGCAAAGTACAGGAATATTATATTTTATGTTGCAACAATTGTAGTTTTCTCTGTTTTGATGTATTGGTTTTTCATCGAAGGTAAAACGCTTGAAGCCGGTGAAAACATTGTCCGTCATAATCCAACTGGTACAATGTGGGATAATTTTGCGGAGTCTTTTATGATTAATCTCCATCATCCGCTGGCACTTCTTCTGGCTCAGATTGTGACCATTATCTTTGTAGCAAGGCTTTTTGGGTGGATCTGTATGAAGATGAAACAACCTTCCGTTATCGGTGAGATGATTGCAGGCATTGTTCTCGGCCCTTCCCTTTTGGGTTTATATTTCCCCGAGTTTTCAGCATTTTTATTCCCGAAAGAATCTTTGGGAAATCTGCAGTTTCTAAGCCAGATAGGATTAATACTTTTTATGTATATCGTGGGAATGGAACTGGATTTGAGTGTACTGAGAAAAAGAGCACACGATGCGGTTGTCATCAGCCACGCCAGCATCATCATTCCATTTGCATTAGGAATCGGGCTATCGTATTTTATATATAAGGAATTTGCGCCGGACGGTGTGCAGTTCAGTTCATTTGCTCTGTTTATAGCTATTGCAATGAGCATCACAGCATTTCCTGTTTTAGCAAGAATTGTTCAGGAGCGGAATCTTCAGAAAACCAAACTCGGCACCATAGTCATCACTTGTGCAGCTGCGGATGACATCACCGCCTGGTGCATTCTTGCAGCTGTCATTGCGATTGTAAAAGCCGGTTCCTTTGCCAGCTCTATTTATGTAATTTTGATGGCTATTGCCTATGTTTTCCTGATGATAAAAATCGTGAGACCCTTCCTGAAAAGAGTTGGAGAGTTACAAGCTGGGAAAGGACTCATCAATAAATCCATTGTTGCCATTTTCTTTCTTACGTTGATTATTTCTGCCTATGCCACGGAAGTTATCGGTATCCATGCACTTTTCGGCGCTTTTATGGCTGGTGCGATAATGCCGGAAAATGCAAAATTCAGGAATCTTTTTATCGAGAAGGTTGAAGATGTTGCTTTGGTTTTACTACTTCCGTTATTTTTCGTTTTTACAGGATTAAGAACCCAGATCGGATTGCTGAATGACGGACACCTCTGGATGACAGCAGTCCTGATCATCCTTATTGCTGTTACAGGAAAATTCGTGGGGAGTGCATTGACTGCAAAATTCCTGAAAATTAATTGGAAAGACAGCCTTACAATCGGTGCACTGATGAACACGCGCGGCTTGATGGAACTGATCGTCCTCAACATCGGTTATGATCTCGGCGTTCTGAGTCCTGAGATTTTTGCAATGATGGTTATAATGGCTTTATTTACAACCTTTATGACAGGACCTTCGCTGGATTTCATCAATTTTCTGTTCAAAGGAAAGAGGTCTATGACCGATGACATTGATGAGCAGGAAAGTGCTAAGTACAAAGTTCTTTTATCATTTGAAAACCCGGAAGCCGGAAGCACTTTGTTAAAATTAGCCGACAATTTTACCCATAAAATGAACGCTAATAAAAGCATTACTGCGATGAATATTTCGCCGGTAGACGGTCTGCACGCATTTGACTCTGAAAATTACGAGACCGAATTATTTTCAGACATTATCAACACTTCGCAGGAACTGAAACTGCAGGTAACTACTCTTTTCAAGGCATCTAATGATATCGAAAATGATTTGATCAGCATTTCCAACAAAGGCAATTATGATCTGCTGCTTGTGATGATACGCAAATCCATCTATGAAGGGACACTGCTGGGTAAACTGCTGGGTTTCACAACGAAGATCATCAACCCGGAAAAATTACTGAATACCGTAAAAGGAAAATCATATATTTTTAATACCTCGCCTTTTGATGATTTTACATTGAGCATCCTGGATAAGACCAACATTCCTGTGGGAATAATGGTAGACAAAAACTTTGAAAGCGCTGACAAGATTTTTATTCCCGTTTTTGATCTGAATGATTTTTATCTGGTTGAATATGCCAAGCGACTCATCAACAACAATGATTCCCAGGTGATCATCCTGGATGCTGCCGGACAAATCAGGAAAAACACAGAAATCCGTGAGCTGATAAGAACCATCGAACAAATTGCGCCTAATCATATCACACTTTACAATGAAAAAACCATTGAGAAAGATTTCTTGGAATCTCAGGATCTGATGCTCATCAGCAGCAAAAGCTGGAAGAATCTCATAGACACCAAAAGTCTCTGGTTATCGGATATTCCATCAACTTTGATTATTTCGAATCCTTAATTTTTTTTTGATTTTAACAAAATTAATTTCTATCTTCGTTTTGTGAAAACAATAAACAGAACATATTATTACGCAATTCAAAACCTGAAACAGGATTAGGATTCGTATGTATCAATATCAAAACCTCGTCCTGATGACGGGGTTTTTTGTTTTTAAGTAATTAATAGAAAACTTTATAAAATGAAGCTAGGAATTATCGGAACAGGACTCATTGGCGGTTCCATTGCATTGAAACTTAAAGAAAAAAACTTTACCGATTTTGTTTACGGAATCGACCAAAATGAAGACAATCTCAATAAAGCGCTTGAACTCAATATCATTGATGAAAAAATTGATTTCCAGGCAGGAATAAAAGACTCGGATCTGATTATCATTTCTATACCTGTAGATGCAGCCAAAAACATTTTACCACAAGTGCTGGATCAGATCAATGAAAAGCAGGTAGTAATGGATGTGGGTTCTACAAAATCCGGCATTGTAGATTCAATCAAAAATCATCCGAACAGAAAGCGCTTTGTGGCTTTCCACCCGATGTGGGGAACGGAAAACTCTGGTCCGAACGCCGCTACCAAAGACAGTTTTACAGGAAAAGCTGCTGTAATTTGTAATAAAGAAGACTCTGACAACGATGCGCTGGAAACTGTAGAAAAAGTGATCAAAACGTTGGAAATGCACCCGATTTATATGAATGCTGATTCTCACGACATTCACACAGCCTATATTTCACATATTTCTCACATTACTTCTTATGCTCTGGCGAATACTGTTTTGGAAAAAGAACGGGAAGAAGATACGATTTTCCAATTGGCGAGTTCCGGGTTTTCCAGCACCGTTCGTCTTGCAAAATCCCATCCGGAAATGTGGGTGCCTATTTTCCGTCAGAATAAGGAAAATGTTCTGGATGTTCTTAACGAGCATATTTCACAGCTGAGGAAATTCAAATCTGCTTTGGAAAAGGAGAATTTTGATTATTTGGAAGAGCTGATTGTGAATGCAAATAAGATACGGGGGATTTTGGATAAATAGTTTTTAGATTTACGGAAATCCGTAAAGAAATTATACTCAAGTAATTTAGTTTTGTCTAAGATTTTTAAAACAAATCGAGATGAAAAAATTATTACTGTGTCTATTAATTTTCTCTTTGTCGTCCTGCAATTCAAAATGGGAATATAAAACAATTATTTTCAAAGGAAACGAACAAGATGCATTAGAAAAATTTGTATCAAAAAAAATTTCAATTTCTAATAGTTCTCTATAATTCTTTAGGTGATGAAGGTTGGGAATTAGTTGACGTTTTTGAAGAAACAGAAACTGTGCATCCTAATTTCGGAAACTCTGAATATGTCACTGGAATCCAACCTAATGTAAGAACTTCCGAAATAAGTTTTGTTTTTAACGTCAAAAATAATTATTTGTATTTGTCATTCCGATTTCTATGACATATTCAAACTATTTATATAATTTTTTTCATAGGATTTTCCATTTTTAGCGAGTGCGAAAATCCTGTGAATAATCTTATTTCTTACAGCGTTCAAAATTGCCAT
>Ga0308157_10002280_pt1 | contig 32357 bp, 18 predicted proteins | sample PhyBR1_FD_201035 | JGI IMG/M metagenome (GOLD analysis project Ga0308157, IMG submission 201035) | Phyllosphere microbial communities from UC Gill Tract Community Farm, Albany, California, United States - DLSLB.R1 | ecosystem: Host-associated > Plants > Phyllosphere > Unclassified | place: USA...
AAAAAAAAATCAGAGTAAATTCTACAGTGGTAAAAAGAAGAAATATACGCTAAAAGTACAAGTGATCTATCATCCGAACAGCAAACAAATCATAGGGCTAGATATATCGAATGGCAGTCAGCATGACATTAAATTGGCAAGAAAAACGGTTAAGAAATTCAAACATTGTGAATATGTTATGACTGATCTAGGGTACTACGGATTAGAGCAAGATGGCTTTAAATTATTGATGCCAATAAAGAAAAAGAAGAATTTACCCTTATTTGATGTTGAGAAAAAGTACAATAAAATGATTGGAAAAATACGAGTTGTGATCGAACACATTAATAGTCAATTGAAAACATTTAGAATATTAAGTGAACGCTATCGAAATAGACGGAAAAGATTCGGCTTACGCATTAACTTAATTGCTGCACTCGTAAACCGGATAAACTTGCAATAATGACTTTCGCAAGAGATCTTATATATAGATATTTTTATGAAATACTTTATATTTCTAGAGTACTTTTATGGTTAAGAATCCTTCAAAACAGCTTCCATATCAATGAAGAAGCAATCCAGATGTTGGAGAAATTCCATAACCTGCGTATGAACTAATGTGGATTTGATGGTATTAACCACGTATACCACCAGTCATGAAAGTCGGACGGGAAAATTGACTCTAAAATAATGATTAACACCACATACATAACAATATTTTTAAACCAAGCCTTTTTGGCAAAAGCTAAGGACTTTGGGTAACGAGTGAATTGTAACCATAGGGTCATGATAAATAAAATACAGGCCATACTGGTTTGGATAAAGATTGCAATGTTTATCCGAGTTGAGACTTCTTGTGGACAAGCAAATAAATAATGACCGAGAGAAATCCAGTTGGCTAATAAAAAACTATGAATCACTGTAAAACTATGATCAATTTTACCTATATAAATTAAATCCACTGCACGATGTGCCATCAATGCAATCGGAATCCATAATAATGCAACAATTTCTCGTGTTAGCCAGGCAGGTTCTGGATACTGGAAGAAAAAATAAACATTATCAAAAAAATGCAAAGCAGCAGCGTAGAGTGTAACCCAAATCAGGGCTTTATAAACTTTAAGTAAATTAGGCAAGACAAACACGGATTGCATAGTCAATATCTCAATGGAGAGCTGTTAAAGTGTTTGATCAAAGGCAGTTAAAACATTATCCCACAGCGATTTTGCCTCACTACGAAAATAACCCATATGACCGATTTTCGGTAATGACTGGGTTAATGGAATATCAATCAATTGGACATCTGCATTTTGATAACCTTGCATAAATGCGTTACGTGATTTAGGTAATGCCCATAAATCATCTAAAGCATTTGCAGCAATAATTGGCGTATGAATTTTTCTAAATTGTTCTGCAATTTCAGGGATTTTAGGGTCATCAAAAAAATAATGAGGGAATTTACACCAGCGTTTCCATTGTTGATATACCCCATAAGGTAAGTCCTCACCCATACCTAATAATGACATCGGAATATAGCCTTTCCATTGTGCCAATGCGGGTAAAACCAAATCCCACAGTAATTTTACTTTCATTGCTTCGGCTTTTGGCATATAGCCATACCAGCCTGCACCTGTGGCAAAAGTATAAAGACACTTGATTTTTTGATGATTGGGTAATAACCCAAAGGCATGTCCACCAAATGAATGACCCACTATAAAAAGTGGTAAATCATCTGCCATCGTATCGACTACGGCAGCAAGATCAAGTGTTGCCCATTCAATAAAATTACTATCAAAATTTTTAAAATCCGCAGGTTTAGAACGACCAATTCCCCGATAATCAAAGGTGATGACATTGTAACCGTATGTCGCTGCATACTCGGCAAAACGTCGATAGAACGCTTGCGGTACGCCTGTTGCACCAGCCAGAATAATGTTCGCTTTCGGCTTGTCGGCACTGTAATGGCGTGCTGCAAGTGGGTAGCCATCTTGGGTGGTAATGGTGAAATTTGTGTTCATATTTAATCTGGTTATAACAGTTGTTATAGTGAAAATTATGCTAAATTATAACAAGTGTTATAGCAATATGTTTTTTAAAGGGAATGTGACTGATGAGTTTGGCAGCAGAGAGTGAATTAAATACACGGCAGCGGCTTATTTTTGCGGTACTGGATTTATTGCGGACCCAAGGGTTAGCAGCAACCAGTGTGCGAGAAGCGGCTAAACATGCACAAACGCCATTGGGTTCGACTTATCATTATTTTCCTGATGGCAAGCCACAAATGGTCAAAGAGGCGTTGTTATTGTCTGGAAATATCGCGTTGGAACAACTGGATAAAGCATTGAATCAGCATGGGACACGTAAGGGTATTACCGCATTTATTGCGTGGTGGGGGGGGATTGTACAGGATTCCAGTTTTCAGGCAGGGTGTCCTTTAATGTCGGTATTGATGGAAATAGGAAAAGACGATGAAAAAGTACAATATGTTGAAACAGTCAAACAAGTGCTAAATTTATGGAAACAACGATTGACACAAGCACTTGAACAAGACGGCATCTCATTTGAGCAGGCCACACAAGTCAGCTTAAGCATTATTGCGTCGTTTGAGGGGGCGATTTTGTTATGCCGAGCATGGGGAAATTTAACCCCGTTCCAAGCGGTAACTGCACAATTAGATGTAATGATTAAAAATTTGATTTAATTGTGTTTAAAATAGTTTAATGTGCTGAATTATTCCTATTTGTTTTTACTCATAGCCCATGTGAGGACTTATTAATAGATTGTCTTTAATTTATTAAATAGACTTCTTGTAAAAATAAAAATCATAAAATACTACTTTCGCAAGAAGTCTATTTATTATTTAGACAAGAATCAATTTCAGGATTAATATTAAATAAATTTATTCCTTCTCCAAATTAATTAAATCTTGAATATAATTACCCCACCACTGCATCATTTCCCTACGCTGGTTAATATAATCAGCATGATTATAACTTGCACGAGTTTTATTTTTATCCGTGTGCGATAACTGCGCTTCAATCCAATTTTGTTGAAATAAACCCGATTCATTTAATATGGTACTAAATGTAGATCTTAAACCATGAGATGACAGCTCATTCTTACTATATCCCATTTTACGTATTACTGTATTTAGGGTATTAAAATGAATCGGTTTGTCTTTATAGCGTGGACTGGAAAATACATACTTTTCACCATAAGACCACTCAAGTGCTGATTTTATAATACAAATTGCCTGATCCGACAAAGGGACCAGAAAATCAGGAATCTCATGACCTAAAATAACTTTACGTCTAAACTGCTTAATATGTAATGCCGGTATTTTCCACATTTTATTTTCTATATCAAAGTGATGGGGTTCACTAAGAAGCAATTCAGCGCCCCGAACACCTGTATATAATTTAAGCCATAAGGCTTTTTTAATAAGGGTATGAGTATTTACTTGATTTAATTTATTTATGAATTCTGGAATATCATGTGATTTTAAATAAGGATAGTTTTTCTTAATCTTATTATTAACCAGTATTTTATTTAAACCATTTGCAATATTGTATTCACAATAACCCATCGCTACAGCATAATCGTAAATTTGATTTAAATAACTATAAGCTTTCTTAACCGGTTCTTTTACTTCTCTAAATTCAATTTTTTTTATGACTGTTACTAAATCATATCGTTTCACTTCTTCAAATGCCATATCACTTAATTCTGGATATATATCATTGGATAAACATTTTCTTGCCAATTGAATAACACCACAACGTGGCTCATCACTGAAAGAATTTCTTATTTTAAATTCTAACCATTCCTCACAAATATCTTGGAAGGATTTTATTTTTTTATTAGTTATACTTTTAAGAGTGTAATTATTTAATTTATATTCATCTCGTGCAAACCTTGCATCTTTTAATAACATTGAAGGATACATACCCAGTTTTATTCTTGGTCGCTTACTTGATCCTTCTACAGAATATCGATAGCTCCATGACTTGCGTCCATTCGGTTCAATTTTCAGGCTCAGGCCTTCATCATCTGCTAAAAAGTAGATTTTATCCTTCGGTTTGGCTTGGCGAACCTTAAATTCTGTAAGACTCATAAAATTGCATGGAACCACTAATGACACTGGATAGTTTGATTATAGCAAAATAAACATAGTTTTATATGATGCGTATCATACGCATCATATAAAAGCATAATTTATTGTTATTTAATAATTTTATTTATAATTAAATAATTTTAGTCACCAACATAGTAACCAACCTAGCAAACCTGAAAACAATGTTGTGAAGTGCTGACTAGAGATCTAACTCATTTTTTATTTGGGATTTGGCTTTTTTATAGTCATTTTTGAATAGAGCAAAAATAAATTTCGGATATTAAGTTTTCGATAAAGAGTATCTTGAATGAGTTGAGATTTAATCAATGAAGATTCATATATACAGATGGGACAGTTAAACGGCCATCCAGACTTAGGCCAGATCACTGTAAATAGTAAGTAGTTTTGATAAAAATAATGAAATAGAAAATTGATAACTAGGATAAATGGCTATTGCAGATGTAGGTGAGGCAGCTTAAAAACACAGCTGCCTCGAATTTAGTATAGGCGGGAAGTGATCGACTAAAGAACTAACACATCATTGCATTTTAATTCCAAAGTATAGTGATTTTTCTTGTTGGGGTAAAAGTTCTCTTAAAACTGCCTTAATTTTAGCCGCCCCGTCATCTTCAATTGTATTGTTTATATTATCTGTAACATTTTGACTATTACTACCTACGATCGGCAATACTTCTGCAACTCTCCATTGCTTGGTATAGGCCGGGTACATATCGTTAATCACGACATTGCTTAATGCTGCACTGCCGGTATTTCTCACCATAATTCGATAAATTAGACATTGATTCGGTTTCAAGTTTTCATTTTGCACGGTATAGGTTGCATTTATCACTGCTGAAATATTTGTCATACTGCAATTTTCAACTTTGAGTTGCGACTTCAAAATTTTTAACTGATTCGGACTGACCGTAATCAGATCGGTATTGCTCAAATCCCCTAATAATATTTCTTTCGCTATATTATCCGGTTTAACAGTCAATTTAACCTGACTATTCATGCCGTTAGTTGCTGTTGCAGGCGCTTCAGCTTTTATCAATAAAGTGACCGATTTATTTGGCTCGATAATATTGTTTAATTCAGTCTCTCCCCCAGAGAGTAAGGTATCTCCCGCATCTAGCGTATCATTACCATTTTTATCTAGAAATAATGAATATAAGAAACCATCATTGCCATTTACAGGATTGATGCTAATTTTTGCTTTAGTTTCATTTTCTACACCATAGTTGGTTAAACGGTGTAAGAACACATAACTTCCCTCCACCCCGACCTGCGCACTTTGATCATTGCTTAATTCCAACACACGCTTTTTAGGTGAGGGAAGAACAGCATCCAGAACTATATCAGCCAATCCCGACTGAAGCGACTCGATTGCAAACCAGATATTTGTTTTAGCCGAAACAGAGGGATAAATGGTCACAACTGCACAGACTTGTGCTGGGGTATTTGCCGTAACATTCAGTTGAGTAATTTGCTGACTAGTTACACCTGTTTTACACTGCGCAAGATCTGCTTTATAAAATTCAATTTTTAAACCAGCAGTAAAGGGCGTAATACTATTTTTAACCAAGCTTGAATACTCACCGGCCCCCAGAGTTGGCTCGATTTTGCTACTGGATGCGTACAGTTGATAATCCTGCGCTAAATTGCCGTAATTTTGAATATTCAGCGGGAAATAAACTTTGGTATTACTGTCAGCTTTTTGAGTCCAAAGTGGTGTGGAACCGGTTCGGCCCTCTTTTCCAATAATAAATATACCCAAACCCGTTGCAGCAGCATCTGCTGCAGTAGTATTGCTGATGTTGTTGGATAAATCACTTTTGGCCGCAATCAATGTTTTTAAGGTGGATGTATTATTTCCAGGAATGAGATCCTGCATCTTCGTGGTTTCAATAATTGCTGTATTTTCTACAAAACCCACATTTGAAGTATCTGTGTCAGTGACTTTTAAATTTTTAACGGTAAATCGGTATTTCGCATTGGCTGGAATATTGCCCAAACTTAAACCACTACCTGCAGTGGTACTGCTCAACAGTGCAGTCAATGCATTGGCATCTGTCCAAGTCGAAGGACAAGCCTTGCTGGTACCATCGGTCAAATCTTCACAGATCAGACTGGTTTGATTTGCAGCATTACCGCTCGTCACCTGAAGTAAGTTTTTGAAATTATCTCGCAGGAGTACTCCATCTGCCTGCACGGCAGTCTTATTGATGACATCCAGCTGATAAGAAATCAGGTTATCTTTTTGAACCACCGACTCTGGTGTTAGGCTTTTGACGACCGCCAAATCAATATCATCTTCTTGGATCTTGAGATCAAATTTGACATCTGCACTCACATTACCACAGGTACTCAAATTGGTGGAAACAGCTTTACTGTTCGCATCCAGCGCGAATTCAAACGGTAGATTGATATCAGTATTGGTTTGAGTATTGCCAAGAATTTTAATTACCAAATCATTGACCTGAACCCCTTTGGTATAATCTAGGGTAGCGTTATAGACTGGGGTGTAATTAAAAGTTACTTTGTCTGGATTTGCGGTCACCAAACTATCTGCTGAACCCAATTCAACCAAGCCTGATGCAGTTTGCTTATATAATCTGTAATTTTTTCCATATACCGCTTTAGTCTGAGCATAGCCCGTCAGATATTCAATTTTAAATTGCAGGGTAGGCATATCACTCTGACTTAAAATTTGTCCAACAACATTAAAAGGTACAGAATGGGTCTTCCCTGTTGCATCCTCACCTTCGTAAAAACGCCCTGAAGCCGCACTAAATTCAACTGCAGGTTTTAATTTTAATGAAATATCATCAATAAAATTACCTAAGGTTACACTGCTATATTTTGTTGCAGCAAAGATAAAGTCATAGATACCGCTATTAACTGAAACAACGGCTTTAGCTCCGATAGGATTGGCATCCACCCATGTCCATAGTTTAGTAGATTGCTGTGCGCCAATTTTCTGTAACTGAGTAAAACCTAGGCGATCTGCGTTTACTTTCCCGATATAAAAAGTAGCCTCTTCCGTACTGCTTGATCGAGCGGCATGCCTGAAATTCCACTCAAACTCTTCACCTTTTATCAAACATACTGGCTGATACAGTGCAGATGCATCCTCAGCATTAAGTTCAGCATATTGATTATTGATATTTGCTGTCCCCCAGTCCGCAGTTGCATTGCCATCTGGGCCTTTACCGCGCCAAATTTCAATTAACTTAGGGGTTTTATGGGTGGTTTTCCAACCTTCCACTGCCGTTTCAGCAAATTGCTGATAACTGCCGCTCAACGTGGGTTTGTTAAAACTTAAATTAATAAAACTCCGCTGAATTTTAACTTTACTGGTATCTGCTGCAGCATCTGCTGCATTGACCTCAGCCACACCGCCCACCATTAAAACTAAAGATGCCAAAACATGAGGTAAATATCGCTTGATCATAATGTTATTTCACCTGCACTTTTTGCAGTTTTGACTCTATTTGTAAATCTTGCCACTGCGGCAAATATTTAATTTCAATCCCAGGTACATCTGTAACGTGCAGAACCACCCGACGGCTTTTGGCTTCAGCTATTTTCATCTCTGTATCGGTTTGAAAATCAACTGCACCCTTGGCTTCAGTCGTAATATTTGCAATATCCATACCCTGTAATACAAGATAATCTTGCACTGCCTGAACACGGCGCTGTGCAAGCTGAATGTTATAGGCCGAGCTTGCATGATGATCGGTATAACCCGTTAAAATAGCAGACAATTGCGGATATTGATTCTCCAGAATCTCCCATTGTTGCAGCACCATTTTGCTTGCCGGGCTTAGGTTTGCACTGTCACGGGCAAAATGTACAATATTATGGATCTTTAAACTATTAGACTGTTGATTTAATTGTACTTTGGCGAGAGGCCAAAATTTAGGGTTGACGCCATGACAGCCCTTTCCATTCAGCTGTTGCAATGAAGGCAACTGCTCTGGCTGCCAGCTGATATCCGTGCGCTGTATACCTGTTGATTCAACCACCTGATATAAAGCCTGTTGCACCGCATTAAAAGGTTCTTGGGCATGTCTCCAGCCCAACTCGCAATATTCTGCTGCCGCCCACACCAGCATCACTTCTGCATGTGCCAGACTTTCTGGCGCTTTATCAATGGCACCCTGCTGTTTTAAATATTCAATCTGCCACCACAAATCACGGCGCATGACTTGTGACACACTTAAGACTGGTGTGGTTAAACTCAAATTTTGCCTGGCCTGCAATCCACTGACAATATGCTGGGCCTGTTGCAAAGCTTCCTGCCCGGCAAGGGTTAAACTGCGCTCGGATTGTTGATTGACCGCATAACTTAACCATATTTTTGCTTTGTAAGCATGATAGCGAGTTAGTGCATCAGCATTTGAATATGATTGCAAAGTATTGGATAAGGTCTTTATTTGACGCTGAGCATCAGTAGCTGAAAAGGGTTCAGCATAAACCATGCTATTCGCTAAAAATAAAGCTGCAAGTAGTCCAATCAATGGTTTCATGTTCTATCGTCCCTGTTCTAGCTCTAAAGCAAAGTTTGTGTTTGCCGAACGGCGACCAAACAGATCTTCATCAAACTTGAATCTGAATCTTAAATACGCACCTTCACCGGTTGAACTGGTATTTGCCAGTTCCTCATCTTGATAACCCATAAAGTTATAACCTGCCGAAACCCAAAGATTGGTTGCAAGCAAATACCCCAATTCGGCTCCAACCAAATAACGCGTTCCTGCACCGCGGTTGGCCCATAAACTGCCAGCCTGTATGCTCATATCCCAGCGTTCATTCATGTCATAAATTACACGACCACTAACTAACTGGGTTAAAGCACTACTCGAAATACCGTATTCATCCAGTACAGACCATTTTGCTGCATATTGACCCGATAAAGTCAGACGGCGCTGTGGATGATAGTTACTATGAATAGACGTCACATAGGCTTCACGTTTAAATTCCGCTTCTAAATCAGTGGCATTATTTTCATAGTAATATTCGATTTTCGACAACACATCGAGTTTATTTTGATCATAATCGCGCCATGCATAACCGATCTGGAAACGGTTGCGTAAATGATCCCCTTGAGCTGCTTCTTTATTATCGACAAAGTTCAGCGTGTTTTTAGTCAGCACGGTTGCATCATCAGAAAGCTTATAGGCATAGCCAAGGGTATTAATCAGGGTATCCGAAGTATCAGAACGGCGACCTTCCAAACGGGTGGTCGCTTTCCAATTCTCATGAACTAAATACTCAAGCCCAAGACTCAGTGCAGTGGCATCGTTCCGAGTATTGTCTTCATTTTTAGATAAAGACTGGATACGCTCAAAACTGCTACTGACATAGACACGCGGTTTTAATTGCCAGCGGTTACGCAGGCCCAATGCAGCTTCAGCTTCACGGTTACTGATGCCATCCGCAACACGATATTCACTAAATGCTGAACCATCTTTCATATAATTACTGGAAATACCAAACACCGTGCTGTTGATTTCTTCCGTGCTATTTATGGAGTACAAGCCATCAATTGCTGAAATCACTTCATGGCGGGCATAGACTTCTGTATTTGGCAGGACTTTAGCTGTTCCCCCTACAGACAAGACTTGTTTATCAGAATTAGATAAATCCTGTTCGTATTCAATAAAAGCTGATGCGCCTTTCCAAGGCAGATTACCGGTAAATTTGATACGACCCGTAGTTCCCTGATATGGACCCAGATTTTCAGTGGCTAAAGTTGCCGCCGCAGTGGTTTCATCATAGTGACGAAAACCTAATTCTACTGCCAAAATTTTAAAGAAGTTACGTTCCAGACTGGCAGATAATCCGGTACGAATCCCGTGATTATTTTGATCTTCGGTACGAATGGCTTCTATACGAGCCAAGCCCAGTTTTGCAATCGGTGCTGACGCCTTGATGCCACTTTCCTTACGCCCTGCACTAATAGTGGCTGCATCATTCTGGAAACCTTCTTCAGCTTGCTGGTGATAGGCACGAACATGGGCAAAGCTCGGCGCATATTCAAATTCGACTCGGGCAGCGCCACCTTGGTTTTTGTCACGGGTTGAATCACTATTGATCTGAGTAATCTGATCTGCCGTTGAGTCGGTATTTTTAGACTGTGCCACTTCAGCAATTAATTTACCGTATTGCCCCACTTTCACCACGGCATTTAAACTGGCAATCTGTTCCTGATTTAATGGATCATTGCTTTGCACAAATGAACCACCCATTTTTAGATGGCTCTTCATGGCATAACTAAAACTCATCCCGCCGACTTGATATTCTTCACCAATTTCATCCGCTTCCACCGTAATACGGATAAAGTTTGGATTCAGGTCTTGATCGACACTGGCGACAGCCTGTTTTAAGTAAATGCTGTTGCTGTAGGTGTCGACTTCATAATCGGTAAAACGGGTAAGGCTTTGTTTGCCAATAATCAACCCCGGATTATTACGATCGCGGGTCAGAATCTCGACTTTTTCACTATTGTCTAAAATAAGTTCATTTGAAATTGAACCCAGACTGTAGGGCCCAGAAATACCGAGTGCACGATTTTCTGTCACCACTTGACGCGATTTGGTTTCAGCCACAAATGCTGATGCTTGAAACTTATCTCCTTCATGTCCCACTTTCAGACCAGTCAATGAACGGTTATATTGCCCCAAAGCCAGACCTTCATCTTTTTCTGTACGGGTCACATAGTCGCCATACATCGCATATGAACGGCCTTTGTCTAAGCGTACATACAATTTTCCGGTCGATTGAGCTTCAAAGCCTTTTGCCGCTGCATCACCATAAACGGGATAATATTCATCAGGTTGAATATCGCGGAACAGGCGCTGCTTGGAACTTTTATTCGAATCATAAGCCAGGGTTAACAGATAGTTGCCTCTGACTTTTCCTTTCAGGAACATTGCAGTGCGACCGGTCAATGAGGTGTCATTACCCCACTCGGCAATTTCATTCAGCTCATCTTCAAAACCATCATTACGATTCACACTGTGCAACTGTGTGTTATCAAAATTATTAAAGTTAATGGAACCTTCAATTAAACCCACGGCAATCAGCGGACGTAAATCTGCCTGAAACTGAATGTCGATTTCTTGTTTGAGCAAACCACTGCTGACACGTAGTTTTCCACGTGCAGGCACATTCGGTGCAAGAACCGGAATAATCATCTCGCCGCCATCAATGAAGCTTTGAATGCCCGGTTCATTCGGATTTAAATCTGGAAGATCAATAATCCCGATATCACTTTCTAGAGTGATCGAGGTACGGGTGGCCACCTTGACGCCTTGTTTGTCTTGTAACTGAACTCGCAGCTGCATCACATCACGGCCATTGGCCATCACCGAAGCTTGCGGTTGTTGTAACTTCAGCTGATGAATTTCATCCGGAACAATGACCTGAATGTGTTGGCTTTCACGGACATTGCCAGCAAAATCCAGTTGTTCAGCACGAATGCTGTTTTTACCGGGTTTTAATGCCACTCCGACATATTCAACACCTTGTTTACGTTGCTCATCCAGGATGGCTAATTTACCGCGTTGTTTATCTGCCACCACCACGTCATTGACTAAAACACGCTGTGTTGCTCCCGCTGCACCTTGAACTTGAATTGTCGTTTGTGCATGAGGTAGAACCTGTCCCTCTGTTAAGTTTAAAATTTCTAAAGCGTTGTTGTCGCTACGCTTTAAATATTCTTCAAGATTCACTAAAACAGGCGGTTTTACCGGATCAATCAACAACTGCGGTTGTTTTTGTGCAGCAAAATCACCCCGATTCAATAAGCAATTCTGATCATTGTCATTTGCCAAACAGCCTTGGGTGTTTTCTGAACGGGTGCTGCTTTCCAGATAGCTCGGTGCATCAATAGAAAGTTGCTTGTTAATCGCTTTTTCAAGATTTAAATTGCTGCTGTTAATTTTTTCCTGACGCTGTTTGATTGCATCGGTTAAGGGTGCGGAACATGCATCTGCCTGATCCGCCATGGCAAAATCGGCACGATGCAATTCGCCACGTTTGACATCGACAAAGCGGCTGGATGGATCGCCTGCATTTCGGTTGGACTGAGTCAGTAACTCTACCCCGGCCGGTAAAGTCGTGCGGTCAATTTTAAGTACATGGGTTTTTGCCGAAATGCCGTAAAAGTCATATTTACCTTCGCGGTCCGTGATCACATAGCTGCCATCTTCCATGTAGATACGAACACCCGGCACACCCAACTCGCCTTTATCCTGTATGCCATTACGGTTACAGTCACTATAAACTTTACCTACTACAAATGCATCGGTACTAAACACACCCGGACGAACTTTAACTTTGGCCTGCGCTTCATTTGAACTGAGACCAAAACCATCTACTGCACGAGCCCGGTTAATCCCATCCCCATTTAAAGCATTGGGTCCGACCAAAACACGGTATTCAATTTCAGCACTGGCATTGACTGCAAGATTACCGAGACCTAGCGTTAAGTAAGGGCCTTTGCCACCTTCCGGGTCTGCCACTGGTTTGCCATCAATACGCATGGTATTCGGCACATAGCTAAAACCACGTGGCAAACTGTCTTGCAATTTGACATCACGTGCCAGTACATCCCCTTGATTACTTACGGTAATACTGTAATTGGTGAAATCACCCAACTCGATACTGCTATCACGTGCTGTTTTTTGTACCATCAAGCCCGATTGGCTTAATAGCGGATCAATCGGAATATCGATATTTAATGCCGGACTACTGGATGTTAGAGTAAATACGCCGCCATAAGAATATTGCGAATTTACTGCCATGCCATTAAATGAACTGAGCGGATACACCACCTGATCGCTGACAAAACTATATTGATGAGTCGAAATTGTTGAGGTATCAACCAATAATTTGTAGTTACCCGGAATCACCTGCGGATAAACAAACTCACCTGTCGCAGATGTGACCTGTTTTGCAGGAATTGAACGTAAAGTCCCGGTAGTGCGGTCAACTTCAAAAGCAACATTATTGCCTACAGGTTGATCATTTCCATCAACCAATATTACTGTTGCCCCAGCGACAGGCTTTTTAGTTTTTGCATCAAAAATAATGCCGTATGGATCAATTAAAATCTGCGTTGAAATATCACTAATTGGTGCAGTGGTCTGACCTTGCTCGTCGACACATTCAACTAGGCTTGCTGTAACTTCATCACGTTTAAGCGTTTGTAAAATAGCATCATTCAGATTTTTTTCTGCATTTTCCTCAGTCTCTAAACTAAATTGAAACAAGCCCGTATTTTCAGCACTTTCAAGGGCAGAAATAATGACCATATCCCCTGTCAATTTAGACTGAATACGAATGCGGACCTGCTCTTTGCTAAAACGGTTGGCATTACAAAGCGCGGCATTGGTTTTTAAATAAATCGGTTCATTGACCTTGCGGGTATACAAGCTGATTTTAAAATCATTTGTGGTGCTATCCAAAGTTGGTTGCCCCATCACCTTGGTTTCAACTTTATTGGATAAGGCTTTTTGATCCACTTGCCCTTTTTGATGCAGAACATAAGCTCCATTCACCAATGTGGTATAGCTAATGGTCGGTTGAGTTTTGACCTTTAACTTAATCTCGCTTTTTTGACCGGCTGCAAACGGCTGTTTATAGGCAACCACGGCATGGCCAATTTGGCTTTTATCCTGAGGTAAATGACTTGAATATTGTCCTTCTGCTAATTTATGCAAAACCAGTGTATTAGAAGCCGGATCTGAAACCTGAATATCTTCAAAAATAGTATTTGCAGGCAAAGGATCTTCAACAATCATCCATGATTGTTTCTGTCCATCCACCGTGACTGTTGCAGGAGATACAGCTAATGATGCTGAGTTGGTTACCGTCAAAGTGTAATTCAGGGTTTGTGCCTGCTGATTTATGGTCAGCAGTGATTGGTCTACGGCTTTTTCTATTTTTAACTTTGCTTCAAAGACCTGTATAGGGTCTTGCACTGTTTTTTGTTGTTGCGGTTCTTCACGAATTTGCGCCGTTAAAGGAAGCTCTAACTTGGCCTGATCGGGAGTTTGTAATGAAGTATCTGCCACGACCCATAAGTGTACAGTTTGATTGGATTGTAATTCCAATCCATCTTTAATCAGGGTATCTGAAATATCCAGGACACCATCTTGATTGGCATCTAAATAGATTTTTAAATTGGATAAATGGTTAACAGGCGCGGTTTGAAAATCAAACCATGCCTGAGTATTACTGGTATTGGTCACCTGATTTAACCAGATGACTTTTGAACCTGCTTCTACTTGCTGGAGCTGATCTGGAAATAGTTCAAGACCATAAAACTTTGCAATTTCGACATTGACTGCATTGGATTGAGTGGTTCGCAGTAATTGCCCACCGTTGGAATCACTGACTTCATAACTTGCATAAGCAATATTCTGAATCATTTGAACAGCCATAGGCATCGCAGCATGACCGTGCTGTGCAAAGAACAAAGCAGATGCAAGTGCGGACAAAGATAGTGTCTCCACTTTTTTATTCATTGCTTTTTTCATTGCCACGCCCCGGAACAGAAAATACGAAAATACAAATAATTAAAACAAACAAATCAAGTCCCCCTTTTCGTAAAAAGGGAGGTTAGAGATTTAGAAAGGATTATGGGGTGCTTGATTTATCAACTGTAACGGCAAACTTTAATGTAGCAAAAGCGCCAGGAGTTAAAGTACCGACGTTGTAATTCACATTACCGTTAGCTTCTGTTGGTGTAGTGCCTTGAGCTGCTGGCTCACGTGCCACAGAGCCGGTTTTGTACTTTGTGTATGCAGGCACAGCATCGTTGATCACAACAGCTGTTGCATCAGCATTACCTTGGTTTGTTGCCTTTACTTTATAAAATACGCATTGACCAGGTTTAGCATTCTGTAAGTTTGCAGTATAGTCAGCATCAACTGGTGCTGCTGTACAGTCTGCAGCAAACTGGAACTTTTCTAAACGTACTGAACCCAAGTTAATTACTGTGCGGTCTGTAATTGACAAAATGCTGTTTGAACCTAATACAGCGTTAGCTTCAGGCTGAATTTGCACTGTAGATGTATAGGACTGGCCTGCCGTTGCAGTGGCTGCCGCTTCAACTTTTACATAAACAGTAACGGACTCACCTTGCTGCAAACCAGCTAACTTAGATACATCAAATTTTGCATTTTGCAAAATGCTATTTAAAGTACCGGTACCTGTACCTGTTACAACTTCATTAGCATCCAGAATACCATTACCATTTGTGTCCACATAAACAGTTACCGTTTCACCAGCTGTTGATGTGGGTAAAGTAAAGTTCAATGTTTTACCATCAGCTGCTTCAGTAACGTTACCAATGTTGGTTAGGGTATGACTGTAAATAATGCTGCCACCTGGGGCTAACTGGCCTTGACGGTCTGGCGTAAAGCTAATTGCGCGCTGTGCTGCAACGGTCAGTTTGAATCCAATGCTATCATTGCTGCCGGTAGAAGGCGAACTGATGTTGACTGTAATAGTTTTTGCAATATCCGTTGCTGGTGTGCCGTCTGGTGCTGTAACCACCAAGCAATAGCTGCCCGTACCACCATTGGCGATTGTACCGGAGTTGGTTACTTTGGTATTTGTACATTTGCCAGCTGCGTCTTTTCCAAAAAGTTCCGCTGTCCAGCCGGTTGGAATGCCTGCAACTGCAATATTGTAGTTGTCCGGCGTACCACCTGTATTTTTGATGCTAACATCCAGCTGTTTAGATGTACCTGGCACTAAAGCTGTGTCAGGAACACCTGTGCTGCTATTCGGTCCATCACCGACATAAACTGGCGATCCTATTGTGCCTGTATTATGTACCAAGTCCACAGCGCTTTTTGTGAATGAATCAACCACCAAAGAAATGGTATCTTTATTGCTACTGTTGTTGACTGAAGTGCTGGTCATAGTCAATTTAGTGCCTGCAGCAACTATGCCGCTGGTTGGCAAAGTAACACGCACCACAAATTTTAAGCTGCCACCCGCTTCAATCGGACCAGTATTGTTCTCTGTCACTGGTGTTTTACCATCAGCTTTCAGAATTTCAATAATGCTGCCGTTTGGTAAAGAGCCAGTCGTTGCAACCACACTCAAGTTATAGCTGTCAGTCGTTGTGCCTGAGTTGTGAACATAAATCACATCACCACCCGAGGTGTTATTGCCGAAGACAATCGCCTGACCTTGTGAAGCTGTTGCATGGACTTCATCATCAATGCCCGCAGCGCTTCCGCCTGGAACATTTTTGTCAATCCAAGAAACGTCTTTATCATCGTTAATCGAATGGGCAGTGATGCCTACAACGGTAACATTGTTCGGGTTAGATGGAACTAATGTCGTATCTGTAGTTGTCGGTGGAACAGAGGGAACATTAGCGGGTGTTAATGGCGTATTTGTACCTGGTGTGAAGCCGTCAGTATCGGCATATGCCGTGTTGGTAATTTTTTCACCATTTGTAGTAGTATTTTTAACTTTAACAGTAAAAGTTAATTTACCAGTTGAACCCGCAGCAAGCTTTCCTGCATTAAAGGTAAAAACTTCTTTTGCATCATTACGACCACTAGATACATAAGCAAATTTATCATTATCTAGAGCATCACGAGTTAATGCTGAAGCGCTGCCATTATAATATGCAGTTAATTTGCTATCAGCCGTATCAGCAAATGTTACATTTCCTGGCAGTACGTCATAAATAATGACATCTGAAGTGGCAGCAGCTGTACCCTTATTTTGGAAAGTCAAAGTATAAGTAATGTAGCCATTGGCGCCAATTGTGCTAACACTGGCTTCTTTTTTAATTTCAATGACTGCGCCGGTAATAATGGTCGCTTTGTCAGTGTTTGACACCGTATTTTTGTCAGCATCATATAGAGCCGTTTTATTTGATGTTGCAGTCAAAGTTAGACTGTCGTTTTGACCAGCTGTCGCTGCTAATGGCGTTTTAGCCACTACCACCAGGCCCATAGATTCACCGGCAGCTAACTCAATTGCTGTTGTTGATGCTAAAGCGGCTGCGCCGTTATCTGCTATACCATCCTGATTACGGTCAATATAAACATCATAGCTGGCCCAATCGAAAGTGCCGGTATCATTTGCTATGCTAAGCGTGAATGAGTCTGTACCGTTACCAGTATTTGTCAAAATATGCGGGAAACTTACACTACTGTTGGCTGCGGTTTGACGCTCGTTAGCTTGTACAAGAGTAAAGCTGCCCACTTGTGCTACAAGCGTTTTAACCACGTTAGATGTTACTACGCGCTCAGTCTGCGTATTATCTGTATACGTGGCAGTTGCAACGTTACTAATATTCGTACCGGCTAAAGGTGCAGCAGCCATAGCTTGGCTACCCAGCAACGATACCCCACCAATTACTGCCAGTGATGCAGCAATTTTACTTAATTGAAAATTATTTTTCATAAAGAACCCAACAATAAAGTCGATATTGACCAATTAAAAATTTTATTTAGATGTATTAACTTGGACTTGAGCAGAAACAATAATTTTCTGTTTTGGCTTTAACTCACTCACATTCCATTGCAAAACGCGATATTCAGCCAGTGGGACATTTACTTTTTTGCCATTTTCCATACGGGTGAGTGGTGCTTTAGCAAAACTTTTACCGTCTACGGACGCATAGGCATCTTTGGGTAAGCTTTGGCCTGTGTAAGTTACATCGCTAGGAAGTGGAAGATTCAACTTTAAATTTTTCAGACTCTGACTAGAGATATTGGAGTATTCAACTTTGTACTCAAGCAATGCTTTTGGCTTTACTTGATCTGTTGTTTTTAATTCTTTTTTTACTTTTTGGTTTGCCTCTAGCTGAAACACTTTCATATCAGCAACTAAAGCTTGGTTATTCGCGGAAGCATGAGTTGTAAACGCTGCTGTTAATAGCAGGGATAAAGGTATCAAAATCGGTTTTTTTTCGGATTTAATCATCATTGGATACAATTTTAAACATAATGTCATTGCATTCTTACATTAAAAAATTAAAAAATAAATGAAAAATATGACATATTTCACACTTTCTAGATAAATATCAAAATTATAGACTTTTTATTAAAAAAAATTGTATTTATTGACATTTTTTGTCATGAAATAAAGGCAAAAAAAGTAATGCCAATCACTACAAGATTAAAAAAATTATTAAATGTGTCATTTTCGGCCTTGCCAAAGGCTTAAGTTTGCTCGAAGTTTTGGAGTAAAGCTTTAAAAACTCAACTCAAATTGCAGTGCGCTTATCGAGTTCTTATCTAAGCTCAGCGGATTTGCCTAAAGTGGTAACGCCTGTTTTAAACTTGCTCTGTGCACAAACGTCGCTTACTTTTTCCTTAATGGTATTGGATGAGCATAAAGTGATTCCTATCGTTCGAAGCTATTTACCGCAACAAGACAGTTTTGCTTAAGTCCTTATGGAATGCATTTAGGAACACTGTTGCCCGCTGATGCAGACTTAACCGGTAAATTTTTATTGGCAGCTTTGAACTTGGAGAAACAAAAAAATGGGTCGCCGAATGTGGTTTAAAAGGTCTTGCTCCATATACAGTTCAAGACGGAACCCAGTTCTATAAACTACTAACAGGAATTCAAATACAAGATGACTGTTTATCTAGAGAAAAACACGGACTACGAACTATTGCGTGTGCGGTACCAGTGTTAAATGCGCAAGTTGAGGCAATTGCTGCATTAAATTTGCATGGCACAGACTCAGCGTATAACAGAGGAGTAGCTTATTCAGCAAATTTTACCTTTACTTAGAAATACGGTTTATGAATTAAGACGTACACTTTAGACTATTAAAACTTATCTAAAGTTTTCAACTATGAGTCATTTTATCTCTAATAATAATGAATATAATTACTCCTTGCTCTACTCCTAGATTTATTTTGATCTAACTCTGCTCATGCTTTTTAGATTCTTTAGATTCTTTAAATCTTTGATTCCCGTCGCATATTGATGAGCTAGAACAGGTAGAGTATCTATAAAAACCCATTCTAGGTCTGCATAATTAAAAATAATGAATCAATTTTACATTAATTAAAATAAATTCTATTAAATTAATTATTCTATTTTTCATAAATTAATATTCATAAAATCATATTTAATTTTCTTATAATTTTTATCAGTTTATAATAGATTATTTAATTTTATATTCATATGATGATTCAGATACCCATACCCAAAACTATACCTAGAAGGTATTATAAAATACAAAATACAGTTTTTGATGTGGTAACAGATTACTGTCCCTACAGCTTTTAATGTGGTAAAAGATCGCCATAAATACAAGTTTTGATGTGTTAACAGAAAACAAATGATGTAGTAACATAGTCAGTGTATAAAAATCATCAAAAGTACAGACATGGCAAAAGATTGAAGCTGAATAATTATCCATACCTTATAAATATAAAAATAAATTTATAAGTCTAATAACTATTATAAATCCTGGCTTTAGATATTAATATTTAATACAGCCCTTATTAAATATTTTAAATTTAATTTTTATATATTCAAAATAATTTAAATAGAAGGATTTTATAAATCAAAATATAGGGATGTTTTTTAAAATTATTTGAATTGTATATTGGTAATATTTCTGCATAATTCTGATATAAATTGCATCGATTTAAACAAACTTACCCATCCTTAGTTTAGCTACTATATGGACATCTGATGATTTAAGGGTTGAGCCCCTGAAAGAAGTGTATTCTCCCTAAAAGCAGATCGCTTAAATTAGATTTACAAGATCAGATTCTTCACTGTCTAAGTCATTGGTAGAAATACTGAACCCTATTTCATATTGCTAGAAGTTATGGCCTTTCAGAGCCTATAACTTCTAAAACTGTGCATTCTTTTGAAGACTTTCGATTATTAGAAGTGCTCCACTAGGCAGTTTGTTAATGAGTCCTTCTATCTATCTAAGAAGTGTCGATAAAACCAATGGCTATTCACTATATAAAAAATAAGTATGTAGAACACTAAAAAATGGATAAAGATCTGGAGAATTCGGATAGCTGCGAAGGATAAATTTCGCTTCAATGAGGGAAAGACCCTAATGGAATAGAGGATACAACAATGACCTCACGTAGCATTACTGAATGGCAAGACTTCGTTAAGAACTGTATTGATTTTCGCCCACATGATGGCGTTTATCGTATTGCTCGAGAAATGTTCACTGAAGCTGAACTGTTTGACTTGGAGATGGAGCAGATCTTTGAAAAAGTCTGGATTTATGCCTGTCATGAAAGTGAAATTCCAAATAATAACGATTTTGTGACGGTTCAAATTGGCCGCCAACCCCTGATTATCAGCCGTGATAGTAATGGTGAACTTCATGCCATGGTTAATGCGTGTGAACACCGGGGTGCTACCCTGACACGTGTCAGCAAAGGAAACCAAGCCACGTTTACTTGTCCTTTCCATGCATGGACCTATAAATCAGATGGCCGCTTGATTAAAGTCAAAGCGCCAGGTGAATATTGCGAACACTTCGATAAAACCACGCGTGGTCTTAAACAAGGTCGCATTTCTAGTTATCGCGGTTTCGTATTTGTCAGTTTAGACAGTCAGGCGACAGATTCTTTAGAAGATTTCTTGGGTGATGCCAAAGTCTTCCTTGATTTAATGGTTGAGCAGTCACCTACAGGCGAGCTTGAAGTCTTACAAGGTAAATCTGCCTATACTTTTGCAGGTAACTGGAAACTCCAAAATGAGAATGGCCTAGACGGTTATCACGTCAGTACAGTGCACTATAACTATGTATCGACTGTGCAGCATCGCCAGCAAGTGAATATTGAAAAAGGTGCTGATTTAGATACGCTGGATTACAGCAAATTAGGCGCCGGTGATTCTGCAACTGATGATGGCTGGTTCAGCTTTAAAAATGGTCATAGTGTCTTGTTCAGTGATATGCCCAATCCAACAGTTCGTCCAGGTTATAGCACTGTAATGCCATACCTTTTAGAAAAATACGGGGAAAAACGTGCGGAATGGGCTATGCATCGTTTAAGAAACCTGAATTTGTACCCTAGCCTGTTTTTTATGGATCAAATCAGTTCGCAATTACGCATTATTCGTCCTGTGGCTTGGAATAAAACAGAAGTTATTAGTCAATGTATTGGTGTTAAGGGTGAGTCTGCCGAAGCACGCCGTAACCGTATTCGCCAGTTTGAAGACTTTTTTAACGTGTCAGGTTTAGGCACGCCAGATGACCTGGTTGAATTCCGTGAACAACAAAAAGGCTTCCAAGCACGACTTGAACGCTGGAGCGATATTTCTCGAGGTCACCATACCTGGGAATATGGCACCACCCAAAATGCTCAGGATTTAAATATTAAGCCGGTCATTACAGGACGTGAATTTACCCATGAAGGCCTATATGTCAACCAACACGGTCAATGGCAACGCTTAATGCTCAATGGCTTAAATAAAAAAGCGTTAAAAATGCAAGATGTGACTTTTGAGCAAGATATTGCCAAGGAAGAGGTGTAATCATGACTGCTGAACTTAACTTCGCTGTTTCTCAGTTTCTCATTAAAAAAGCTGAACTCTGTGACACCTATGATTGGGACGCTTATCTGGATCTGTATGATGAAGATAGTGAATACCATATTCCGCAGTGGATCGATGATCATAACTATATCCAAGACCCCAATCAGGGCCTGTCTTATATCTATTATGAAGACCGTACTGGTTTGGAAGACCGAATTTTTCGTATTCGTACCGGCAAGGCGGCTTCTGCCACCCCTTTACCGCGCACTTTGCACATGATTAAGAATGTTCGGGTGAAAGAACTGGATGATGGCTTAATTGAAGCAAAAGTAGCATGGCACACCCTGTATAACCGTCAAGGATTGGAGGGTAGTTTCTATGGCCATGCCACTTATACCTTACGCAAAGCTGAAGAGAGCTTTCGCATCCGTCGTCAACATACAGTATTACTGAATGACAAAATTGACTCAGTCTTAGACTTTTATCACGTTTAAGGATCAATCGTATGACTCATTCAGTGGCGCTCAATTTCGCTGATGGTAAAACTTTTTTCATTTCTGTACATGATGACGAATTGCTGCTCAATGCAGCCATTCGTCAAGGGATTACACTACCTCTAGATTGTCGTGAAGGGGTATGTGGAACATGTCAGGGCCAGTGCGAAAGTGGGGCTTATGAACAGGAATATGTCGATGAAGAGGCACTCAGTGAACGTGATTTGGCAGAGCGTAAAATATTGGCTTGCCAAACCCGAGTGAAATCCAATGCTGCATTTTATTTCGATCATAATTCAGATATTTGTAATGCCGGCGAGTCTTTAAAAATTGCCACTACCGTGACTGCGGTAGAACTGGTTTCTGAAACCACAGCCATTTTGCATGTGGATGCCAGCAGTTATAAGCAACCTTTGCACTTTTTACCCGGTCAATATGCACGTCTGCAAATTCCAAATTCTGAGGACTGGCGTTCGTATTCTTTTGCCAACCGGCCTAATGCAACCAACCAGCTGCAATTCTTAATTCGCCTACTGCCAAACGGTGTAATGAGTAATTACTTGCGTGAACGCTGTGAAGTCGGACAGACCATTTACATGGAAGCCCCGTTGGGTAGTTTCTATTTGCGCGAAGTCGAGCGTCCCTTGGTGTTTATTGCTGGTGGTACAGGATTATCTGCCTTTTTAGGGATGCTGGATAATATCGCTGAACAGCCCAATGCCCCAGCAGTGCATCTGTATTATGGCGTAAGCCAAGAAGCCGATTTGTGTGAACAACAACGTTTACATGCCTATACCGAACGGATGCCTAATTTTAATTATCAACCGATTATTAGCCAAGCTTCGGACAACTGGACAGGTAAAACAGGTTTCATTCAGGATCATTTAAATAAAGATCAACTGGCAGAACAAGCTTTCGATATGTACTTGTGTGGCCCGCCTCCAATGATTGAAGCAGTGAAAAGCTGGTTAGGTGATCAGGCTTTGCAAAACTATCGTATTTATAGTGAAAAATTCTTGCAAAGCAATACCAGTCGTCTTTAACAACAAGCCTTGTCATTCAAGGCTTAAATTTTGTAGTACTGAAACTATTCAGCATGATATGCGCAGTTTTAAATAACTCTAAAACAATATACTTAAGGAACCTAGTATGAACCGCGAACAAATAAGTGCCTTAGTCAAACAAATGAATGTAGACACAGCAACCGGCCCGGTAGACCCACGAGTACAAGAAATTGTTGTACGCTTAGTGACTGATTTATTTCAAGCCATTGATGAACTCGATATTCAGCCTTCTGAAGTGTGGAAAGGATTAGAGTATTTTACCGATGCAGGTCAAGCCAATGAACTGGGTTTACTCGCGGCAGGATTGGGGCTGGAACATTTTCTGGATTTGCGTGCCGATGAAACTGATCTTAAAGCAGGCATCACTGGAGGCACGCCACGTACCATTGAAGGCCCTCTATATGTAGCGGGTGCACCTGAATCTGTAGGTTTTGCACGTATGGATGATGGCTCTGAATCTGATCAAATTGATACCCTCATCATCGAAGGTACAGTAACCGATACAGAAGGCAACCTGATTGAAAATGCCAAAGTCGAAATATGGCATGCAAACAGTTTAGGAAACTATTCTTTCTTTGATAAAGCTCAATCCGAATTCAATTTGCGCCGTACAATTTTTGCCGATAAAGATGGTAAATATACGGCTTTAACCACGATGCCGGTTGGTTATGGTTGTCCTCCGGAGGGTACCACTCAAGCCTTGCTGAACAAGTTAGGTCGCCATGGTAATCGCCCATCGCATGTCCATTACTTTGCCTCTGCCCCCGATTTCCGTAAGCTCACCACCCAGTTTAATATTGAAGGTGATCAATATTTATGGGATGACTTTGCTTTCGCAACACGTGATGGTTTGGTTGCAACAGCAGTAGACGTTACCGATCCAAGCGAAATTGAACGTTATGGTTTAGATAAACCGTTTAAACACATTACATTTAATATTGTACTGGTCAAAGACAGTGTTGCGGCACCTTCAGCAGAAGTTGAACGTCGTCGCTTATGTGCATAAGCTTCTTTTGTTAAAACTATCCTTGAACTACTGATTTATCTGGGTTCAAGGATATTTTCATTCGAAAAGCTGCATTTTAACTCCCTCTCTACTCATCATTATTTCTCTAAAAATCGTCAAAAATAAGTGATTTTCGCACCATTTGTTGTTCTATTATTCATAAATCAAGGCTATGCCCAAGCATATTTTTATTACAGCAGATTGATGTATGAATGAAAGTTAACAGTCTTCTCATTTGATTATTTGACCAAAGATCCCGAATAAAATCTTTAAATAAATCATCCAGATTCAAATCTTTATTTCAGTCGTCTAGATCGAACGACTATTCATCCAATTTGGAAAAAATGGATGATTTTCAGGAATTTCTGGATAGTTTAAAGCGGCTAAAAAGAGTTCAATCAAAACTATGGAATAGTTTTTAACCTTAATGAATGACAAACAGAAAATAAGCAATTTCTCAAAGGAAGGCATGAGATGACAGATCGGACATGGTCAAAAATAGAATCAAAAAAATCATTTTTGTTATTGAGTATTTTAAGCGGAATTAGCTTATCTGTTCAGGCGCAGGCAGTAGAGCAAGAATGGAAATTTACCCTCAAAAATGCCTATATTGAACGAGATTTTGACTCTTCGGCCGTAAAAGATATCGGCAGTTGGTCTCAGGCAGCATCACTGTTTTATACCTCTAAAATGAAAGATACTCCGCTTAGCATTGCAGGAAGTCCAATTACAATAGGAGCCAATGCTTCAACCCAATATGCAGTTCGTCTCAGTTCGGATAAACATGTACCCGACGCTATTCTGCCTTTTGATTCGGCAACTCAATCACAAGCTGCCGACTATTTAAAATATGGCGCCACACTTAAATTAGGCTACCAAAATACTTTGCTGAGCTTAGGGGAGCTTTGGCTGGATCTTCCTTTGACTACAGTCGATGGCAGCCGCCAATTGCTGACCTCTTATTGGGGGGGGAATTTGCGTTCACAACTCAGTGATCAATTGCAACTTGAGCTCGGACATGTCACTAAATTGTCTCCGAGAAATGAAGAAGATTTTCGTAAGTTCTCTTATACCGCCAAAGGAATCACCACCTATTCTGATGGTTTGAATTATATTGATTTGCGCTATCAAATTTTACCCAGTTTAAAAACGGAATATTATTTTGGTAATTTGGACAATCTTTATAATAAACATTACTTAGGCATTGAGCATAATTGGAAAGCCGATAATTTCTCTTTAAATTCAAGACTAAAATATTTTAATGCGCAAGAGGACAACGACCAATTAAATATTGATGCGCAAAATATTGGTTTGCTTGAGACTGTAAAAATCAGCAATCACAGTATCGGTCTGGGGTATCAGCAGATTATTGGTGAGTCTGCCTATCCTTTGCCTGATGGTTTTTTACCAGAACCTTATTTTATTAACTGGAATGCGACAGGTTTCTTTAAACAAGATGAGAAGTCTTATCACTTCATCTACAGTTATGATTTTAAAGATTATATTCCGGGGCTAAATGCAACGGTTAAATATGTGTATGGAGACAATTTCAAGGCCGCTGATGGTCGCGAAAATAAAGAAAGTGAAGCCAATTTCATTGGCAACTATGCATTTCAACAGCACTATCTTAAAGGACTGGCTTTGCAATACCTGTTAATCGACTACAACGTTAAGCATGGTACTGATTTTACTGAAAATCGCTTTTTCGTAAATTACAGTAAAAAATTCTAAAATTTTTAAAGGATTAAAGATGAAAACAATTGAGATTAATACGGTGATAGACCGCGAAAAACTATCACCGTTACAATGGCTGGTGTTTGCACTTGGCTTCTTAGTATTTTTTTGTGATGGATTAGATACCGGTATTATCGGTTTTATTGCGCCTGCGTTGCTGGATGATTGGGGCATAAGCAAACCTCAACTTGCACCCGTACTCAGTGCTGCTTTAGTAGGTATGTCGATTGGCGCAATTCTGTCTGGCCCACTTGCCGATAAATTTGGGCGCAAAAAAGTCATTACATTCACTACCCTGCTTTTCGCTACATTTACCGTACTTTGTGGCTTTGCCACTTCTACACAAGAATTGATGATTTATCGATTCATTACGGGTATTGGCTTAGGGGCTGCCATGCCGAATATCAGTACCATTGTTTCAGAGTATATGCCTGCGAAACGTAAAGCATTTTTAACCGGACTAGCAGGTTGTGGCTTTATGCTTGGGATTTCATGTGGCGGGCTGTTATCTGCTTATCTATTGGAAAATCTGGGTTGGGCTAAAGTAATTATTATTGGGGGCGTTATTCCACTTATTCTGGTCATCATACTGGTTCTTAAATTACCCGAATCTACCCAATATTTAATTAAAAATAATCAATCTCTAAAAGCACAGCGTATTTTAGAAACCATTCAAGGGAAACCTTTTACCGAAGCAGTCACCCTCAAACTTGCTCAAACTGAAGTTGAATCTACCCAGAGCCCGGTTAAACAAGTGCTGGGGAAATATTTAGTCAGCTCAAGTATGTTGTGGCTTTGCTGTTTCATGAGCTTATTGGTTTTTTACCTTTTAACCAGTTGGATGCCAACCATTTTAAAGACCGCAGGTTTCACCACTCAGCAATTTAGCTTAATTGCCGCTATATTCCCTTTTGGTGGCGTAATCGGTGCCACAATTATGGGCTGGTATATGGATAAAACCAACCCAACCAAAGTGATTCGTTATTCTTATTTGATTGCTTTCGGCTTGTTTATTGTAGCGGGCTTTCTAAGTTCCGATCTATTGTTTTTTGGCATTACCATCTTCTTAATTGGTGCTTTGCTGGCAGGGGCCCAATCTTCATTACTGCCTTTAGCCGCTATTTCCTATCCTTCAACCTGTCGAGCGGTAGGTGTGTCATGGATGCATGGAATTGGCCGAATTGGCGCAATTTTAGGGGCTTTCTTTGGATCCCTAATTTTCACATTTGACCTAAGTTTAAGTGGATTATTTTATATTCTGGCGATCCCTACTTTTGTTTCATTTATTGCCCTAAGTTTAAAAGTGCTGAGCGAAAAATCTAAACAACAGAATCAATCTAAAATTGAAGAATTAGCTTAGGCTAATTTGAAAATAAAGAACCTAATTTAAATTAGGTTCTTTATTTTTGTTTTTAAGATATCAATTGATATCGATAAATTTGTTTTTAGTTTCACTCGGCTTTTCACCAAATTCCTCACGATACTCTTGAGAAAATCGGCTTAAATGATTGAATCCCCATTGAGAAGCCAATTGTGAAATCGATATTTTTCGATTGAGTCCAGATGCACTCAACACTTTATAAATTTGCTGTAACCGATATTTTTTTAAATACGCCATCGGACTAGTTCCATAATAATACTGAAACTCTTCATATAATTTTGATTTTGAAACTCCTGCCAAGTCTTGTAAATGATCGGCACAAATCTCTTCTTGAGCATGGGTAAGAATAAATTTATGTATTCTTTGGATATAGGCAGGCTGGGATTGAGTAGATAATTGTTTAAGCTGTTCTGAGTAATTATTTTCTTGAGACAACAACAAAGCTTTAATTATAAAATTTTCATAATCTTCAGCCAGTAAAGGTAATCCATAAAACCCGGTATATTGTGATTTAAACTGTAAGAAATTCTGAATATTCTTCCACCAGGCGGTAATTAAATGTTCTGAGTCAAAATGCATTTCCGGATTAAAAATGACCGGTTTTTCCACGGGTTGATGAAGTAAATCAGCTAAAACGATTTGTAAGCTTTGTTCAGGAACCACCACTTGTAGCTTCTTGCAATCTTTATCAATAGTTAAATCTTGTAAATCTGCATTGGAGAGGATCAAACCATTTTTTTCATCTGATAAATAGCGTTCCCCGCGCATATTCAAAATTTGTTTTCCCTTCAAGGGGAGACTAATGCTATAGGCTTTAAGATTGGAGGTATTAATTGCAACATTAGCCCCATAAGAAATAGTACCAATCGTCATTCGTTTATTGGGTAAGCGCATGCCATCATAATGAAAATTCAAAGTATCCCGACAACTGGTATCCAAACGATGTTCACCACAAATGCTTGACATCAAGTTTTGAGCAAAATCGGCTTTACTAGAATAGTGATTTAATTCAATATCTCGTTGGCTTAGTGATTGCATTCCATTTTCACCTAGCTAAAATTTATTATCTGTCCCAATATATCAGCTAAACACTCATATTGAATAGATTTATCTCATTTTTTAGATTTTTTGAAATCAATTTAGCCCTGTAACTTATTATTAAATTTATTATTTGGTAAAACCACCTATTCTATAACCATTAAAATCAGGGGGATAATATACATTTATTATAAAAATTATTTTTCATCGTTTTTAAATTAAAACTATCTGATAATACTTAACAACCTATTTATACTCAAAAAGTATTATAACTATATTAATAAAGTATATTTTTTTGAGGTGTGTTTTTAAAACATCTATATCAATGAAATATATTGTTTATACTTTTTTTTCTTAGTTCATACTTCTTGTATAAAACAATTTTTTTGTTATATATACTCATTGCTCTTATATTTTTTTTAATATAACTTAAAAAACAGATTATTTAAGTTACTAAAATAACAGTTTTCTCTGATCAAGATATAAGGATATAGAAATGATTGAGTTAGGAAAAAGTGAAAATTGGCTGCCTAAAAAATTTTTTGCTCATTTTCATCAATCTCAAGAAGTTTTAGACTGGACAATCAAGGCAAATGGTCCTCACCATTTACATATTCCTAATCCGAAACAAATTAATTTTTTGCATGAAGGTATACAAATTGGTGAAACCACTTTTGGTAAAATTCAGTATTCAACCCTTGTAAATATTAATATTGATAATTTGCAGCACTGTTATATTTTTAATGTGCCAATTGAGGGCATACAAGAAATTAAAATTAAGTCTTCAACGATATATTCTAGTAATAATGTAGCGGCAATATTTTCACCTGATCAACCCTTTTCTATGGTTTTAGAACCTAACTGCCAAAAGCAAATGATTCGTATTTCTAAAAAAAATATGGAAAACCATCTTATGCGGATGTTAGGCTATAAAATTACTCGACCGTTAATTTTTGATATTCAAGCCCCGATGCAAGGTTCAATTAAACAATGGTTTAAGTTAGCCATGAGTTTGCAAGAATTTTTATTAGAATATGATTCTGTTGTGGATTTACAAGGGATTTGGAATAATTTTGAAATTAATCTGATTTCTCTTTTACTCAATTCTCAACCACATAATTACAGTTTAGAACTTGAACGCCGCTTACAGGGAAAACCGTCTTATTTAAATTATATTGAAAGCTTATTTAAAGAAAATTTATCGCAACCTTTGAAATTAAGCGAACTTGAGAAAATTCTTGGAATTTCTCGTGAAAGGTTATATCGCGATTTTCATACCTATTTTGGTCAATCCCCGGTTGCCTATTTGCGTAATTTACGCTTTGAAGAAACCTATAAGCGTTTAAAAGAGATCAAGCCCTGGGAAAATGTTTCAAGTATTGCCATGGACTGCGGTTTCCAGCAATTGGGACGATTTTCCCAAGAATATAAAACCCGTTTTGGCGAGTTTCCTTCTGAAACACTGAAAAACAACAAGTAGTAAATAAGATAATGCGTTTTAAACCAGCTGTTTTAAGAACACAGTTGGTTTGTAGATGAAAAATAGTTATTTCAATTAAAATTAATATAATTTTTTTATTTTAAATATTTATTCTTTGCGAGCTTCATCTTTTTTATAAAGATATTTGAAAATTAATTCAAATAAAAAGAGTACTTTATAAATCAAGTACTCTTTTTATCGGTTTATATCAGATTTTAAAAACCAACTTACCCATATTATTTAATCATTATTAACTTCAATATTTTTTTGCAATTTTTTTGCAGTTTTATCTGGATTAAGGAACAGAATTGCCGCTAATCCTACAATTAATAAATAGATCCCAATATATGAAAAACTTAGATTCATGCCTGTAACCAGTTTGCCTAACATTGCAGCATCCGGAAGAATTCCTTTCATCGGCTGAATATAGCCTGCCGATTCCATAAACATTCCCACCATGGTCGGTGAAATCATTCCGCCTAACGATGCCAATGCGGTGACTGTCGCCATAACGGCTGCTCGCTGTTTAGAGCAGATACTATAGGCTAAAGTAATAGGGGCCAGTGGGAATGTCATTGCCAAACCTGCTGCAATAGTCAGAACGCAAACGGCTGCGATCCCAGTGGTATAAGGTAATAATAGAAAGAAAATACCTGACATCAAAATTAATGATCCAAATACACAGCCCATTGATTTGTGTACTGAACTTCCCTTTTTCATTAAAATTTTCGACAGATAACCTGCCACCAGTAAGGTTAAAGCACCAAATATCCAAGGAAATGTTGAGATCATTCCGATCATCTGTGGAGAAGTGTTGAGCACTGCCGACAAATAACGAGGTGCCCATGTTGTTAAAAAGCCCATGGCCCAGAAACATCCAGCACCGGCTAAAAAAGCAGAGATAAACATCGGTGAGAAAAAGACCTTAAATAAAGGGACTACTTTTAATAAGTCTGAAAATTCAGCAATACTTTTATTATTAATATAACTTGTATTTGGATGAACCAACGGCTTAGGTTGAGTCAGTTGTTGTTTCGCTTTGATATGGCTATATGGTCCTTCTTTTGCAATTACAAACCATAATAGGCTCCAGCCCAGACCGAATATTCCTAAAAAACCAAATGCCCATCTCCATCCATAAGAAGGATGAGCAATAATAGCCGCTAGAATTGGAGCAGCAATAATGGGGCCTAAGGTCGATCCTATGGCAACCAAACTACTTGGTAATCCACGTTCCTTGGGTTCGTACCATCCATGAATATGTTGCAAAGTGATAGGTGTAGCAGGCCCTTCTGCAGCACCTAAAATAATTCGTGTTACCAATAAGAGGGTTATGCCCCCTCCCAAGAGCATGGGAAATTGTAAAACTGCCCATGCAATTCCCATGGTAAAAAGGATCCAGCGGGTTTGTATTTTTGCCGCCAGTAATCCTACTACAATAGAGGAAATAGCAAACAAGAAGAAAAAAGAACTTCCAATAAAACCAAATTGACTACTCGACATCCCCAATTCGCGCATTGCCGGTTCAGCCACAAGTCCTAACACCGCTTTATCGGCAAAGTTAATCATTTGGAATATGATCAGCATTCCCGTAATTAACCATGCCCGATTAGTAATTTTTCCCGTTTCAAGCGACTCCACAAGTGAAGTCGGGAAATTTTTGGTTTGGCTCTTCATATATTCGCCTCCCGAATTAACTCACGAGCTTTGCCCTCTTCCAGACGAGATTTAACAATATCGATGACATTGAAAGTGTCATTGTCTTCTGCTGCCAATACCAGGCCATCAAAATCATTTTGAGCGACATTCACCATTTTTTGGACATCAGCTGAGTCAGGCGTATTCGGTACAATATGATGCAAAATAAGTGCCTTAACATTGGCCTCTTGAGCAACCAGACCTACTTTTTCATAAGAAGTATGAGATTCTTCAAGATGAACAGCAATCCCATTTCGAGTAGGTCCTTCAGGGAAAGTGGCTAAAATTGCGTCGAGATCAATGACCTCATGCATTAACACATCTGCATCTTTGGCCAATAAAATACAGTTTTTTGAATAAGTCGTATCACCAGAAATGACGACAGAACCATATTTAGAATCGAATCTGAAACCGAAAGCAGGAAAACATAAACGATGATCCACCAAGATTGTGCTGACTTTGACCAGTTCATCTTCATAAATGACAAAAGGTTCCATTTCCGGATGTCGGTTATGCACTGGATCGGCTTTGGCCTTTTCTGGAATTTGAATATCAAATGCTTTAATCCATTCTGTTGGACTTGAACGTCCCTCATCCGCCATTCGAATTGCAATATCGGATGCAAATACATTATGTATTAAGGCATCGACCATAGCGGCGGTACCAACCATCGGATGATCACCACCACAACAGCCTTTAATTTTAGGGTGTGAGTGAGCAGGCATAGCTGGATTTTGTAGAGGCTTGCCAGGACCATAAATTTGAATAGGTTGACTGAAAGATTCGCCAGGAACTTGCCAGCCCGTGAATAGGTAAGAACCTAGATCATAAATATGGTCAGAATGA
>Ga0308157_10002282_pt1 | contig 32348 bp, 28 predicted proteins | sample PhyBR1_FD_201035 | JGI IMG/M metagenome (GOLD analysis project Ga0308157, IMG submission 201035) | Phyllosphere microbial communities from UC Gill Tract Community Farm, Albany, California, United States - DLSLB.R1 | ecosystem: Host-associated > Plants > Phyllosphere > Unclassified | place: USA...
GTCGCCCTGGCCGATGCCGCGCCCGAGGAACTGGCCGCGCTGCAGCGCGCCTTCGACCTGCACCCGCTGGCGGTGGAGGACGCGCAGAACGGCCACCAGCGGCCCAAGATCGAGGAGTACGGCGACTCGCTGTTCGTCGTGCTGCACCTGCTGGAGGCCGACACCGGCGGCGCCCAGACCACGGTGCAGGTCGGCGAGCTCGATGTCTTCGTCGGCCACGACTACCTGGTGTCGGTGCGCACCCGCAGCACCCACGGCTTCGTCGAGGTGCGGGAGCGCTGCGAGCGCGAGCCCGCGTTGCTGCAGAACGGTCCGGGCTTCGTCCTCTACGCGCTGATGGACGCGGTGGTCGACCGCTACTTCCCCGTCATCGATGCCTTCGAGGCCGAGCTCGACGAGATCGAGGAACGCATCTTCACCACCGGCCAGGGCCAGAGCCGGGCGCGCGACAGCATCCGCCAGCTCTACGACCTCAAGCAGCGCGTGACGGTGCTCAAGCACGCGGTGGCGCCGCTGCTCGAGGCCGCCAACAAGCTGCTGGGCGCGCGCGTGCCGGCGGTGTGCACGGGCTCGCAGGAGTACTTCCGCGACGTCGTCGACCACCTCACGCGCATCAACGGCTCGGTCGAGGCCATCCGCGACACCATCGGCACCGCCATCCACGTCAACCTGTCGATGGTGACCATCGAGGATGGCGAGGTGACCAAGCGCCTGGCCGCCTGGGCGGCGATCTTCGCCGTCTGCACCGCGCTCGCGGGCATCTGGGGCATGAACTTCGAGGTCATGCCGGAGCTGAAGTGGCGCTATGGCTATGTCGCCGCGCTGGCGCTCATCGCCGGGCTGTCGGGATTGCTGTACTGGCGTTTCCGCAAGGCGGGCTGGGTCTGAGCGGGGCGCCCCGGTCCTCAGCCGGCGCGCGGCCGATAATCCCGCGATGCGAATCCGTTTCACGAAGATGCAGGGCGCGGGCAACGACTTCGTCGTGCTCGACGAGACCCGCGCGCCGCTCGGTCTCACGGCCTTCCACTACCGGTTCCTGGCCGACCGCCACTTCGGCGTCGGCGCCGACCAGATCCTGACCGTGCGGCCGCCGCCGGCCGGGGCCGCGCCGGACATCGACTTCCGCTACGTGATCCACAACGCCGATGGCGGCGAGGTCGAGCAGTGCGGCAACGGCGCGCGCTGCTTCCTGCGCTTCGTGCGCGAGCGCGGCCTGACCGACAAGGACGTGGTGCGCGTGCAGACGCTCGGCGGCGTGATCGAGCCGCGCCTGAGCGACGACGGCCGCGTCACGGTCGACATGGGCGCGCCGGTCTTCGAACCCGCGCGCGTGCCGTTCGACGATGCCGGGCTGGCCCCGCAGGCCGATGGCGACTGGCAGACCTGGCACCTGGCGCTGTCGACCCGTCCCGAGGACGCCACCGTGCCGCTGGCGATCGTCTCGATGGGCAACCCGCACGCGGTGCAGATCGTCGACGACGTCGAGACCGCGCCCGTGGCGCGGCAGGGGCCGCTGATCGAGCATCACCCGCGCTTTCCGCAGCGCGTGAACGCCGGCTTCCTGCAGATCGTCGATCGCGCGCACGTGCGGCTGCGCGTCTTCGAGCGCGGGGCCGGCGAGACCCTGGCCTGCGGCACCGGCGCCTGTGCCGCGGTGGTCGCGGGCATCCGGCTCGGACGCCTCGATGCGCGGGTCGACGTCGAGACGCGCGGCGGCGTGCTGACCATCGAATGGGCCGGCATCGGCCAGCCGGTGCGCTTGACCGGCCCCGCCGTCACCGTGTTCGAGGGCGAGATCGAGGTGCCCGAGCTGTCATGACCACCGCGCGCCGCCCGCCCAACGCCCTGAATCCGATCACCGAGGACGACATCGTCGCCTACCTCGCCAACACGCCGGACTTCTTCGAGCGCCACGCCGAGCTGCTGGCCCAGGTCCAGCTCACCAGCCCGCACGGCGCCCGCGCGGTCAGCCTGCAGGAGCGCCAGGCGCAGATGCTGCGCGAGAAGATCAAGGCGCTGGAGACCCGCTTGATGGAGATGGTGCGCCACGGCGCCGACAACACCGCGACGGCCGACCGGCTGCATGCCTGGACGCGCGGGCTGCTGGCCCTGCGCGAGCCGCGCGAACTGCCCGAGTGCATCGCCGCCGACGTGCGCTCGATCTTCCAGGTCGCGCAGGTGGCCCTCAAGGTCTGGGACTGCCATGGCGTCCATGCGCGGGAGCCGTTCGCGCTGGGCGCGAGCAGCGCGGCGCGGGCCTTCGCCGGCTCGCTGGTGCAGCCGTACTGCGGCGTCAACGCGGGCTTCGAGGTGGTCGGCTGGCTGGCCGAGCCGCAGGCCGCGCAGTCGATCGCCCTGCTGCCGCTGCGCGCCGGGGCCGGCGAGCCGGCCTTCGGGCTGCTGGTGCTGGGCTCGCCCGACGCGCAGCGCTTCCAGGCCGAGATGGGCCTGCACTTCCTGACGCGCATCGCCGAGCTGGCCTCCGCGGCGCTGTCCCGCCTGCGGCACTGACATGACCCGCCCGACGGCCACCGCCGAAGCCGCCGATCCCGTGGCGCGCCCACCGCTGATCGAGCGCTACCTGACGCACGTGCGCGTCGAGCGGCGCCTGGCGGCGCGCACGGTCGACATCTATGCCGAGCACCTGGACGCGCTGGCCGCGCGCGCCGCCGAGACCGGGGTCGCGCTGGAACGGGTCCAGACCGCCCACGTGCGGCGCTGGATGGCGCAGCTCCACGGTGCCGGACGCGAGCCGCGCGGCATCGCGCTGGTGCTGTCGTGCTGGCGCAGCTTCTACCGCTGGCTGGGCCACGAGCGGCTCATCGAGGTCAATCCGGTGCAGGACGTGCGCGCGCCCAAGGCCGGACGGCCGTTGCCCAAGGCGCTGTCGGTCGACGATGCCGTGCGGCTGGCCGAACTGCGCGACGCCGATGCCGATCCGTGGACCGAGACGCGCGACCGCGCCATCGTCGAGCTGCTCTATGGCTGCGGCCTGCGCGTGGCCGAGCTGGTCGACCTCGACGTGCGCGCGAGCCGCGAGGCGCGTGGCTGGATCGACGCCGATGCCCGCGACGCCCACGTCATCGGCAAGGGCAGCAAGCCGCGCGTGGTGCCGGTGGGCGGCAAGGCGATCGAGGCATTGGCGGCCTGGCTCGTGGTGCGCGAGGACGGCCTGGCGACGGCGGCGGCGCAGGCGCGCGACCCGGCCGATGCGCGGGCGCTGTTCATCGGGCGCCATGGCGCGCGCTTCTCGGCGCACGCGGTCTGGAAGATGCTCAAGGCCCGCAGCGTCAGGGCCGGCCTGGCCGCCACCGTCCATCCGCACATGCTGCGGCATTCGTTCGCGAGCCACGTCCTGCAGTCGAGCAGCGACCTGCGCGCCGTTCAGGAACTGCTCGGCCACGCCAACATCACCACCACGCAGGTCTACACGCGGCTGGATTTCCAGCATCTGGCCAAGGCCTACGACGCGGCGCATCCGCGCGCCCGGGCGATGCCCGAGCGGGGCGCGGCGTCGCGCTCGGCCACCTCGGCGCCGCCGGCTGTCGAGGACGACGAGGACCCGCGCTGAGCCTCGGTCGTCCCGGCCCGTCGCTCGCGCTTCCTGGCACCGCACGCCACCGCCGCGACAGGCGGTCGGATTCGATCAGCCGGCACGGGCGGGAGAAAGGCGGCGTCTCTCGTTCTCGCCGAGACGACCCGCCCGCCCGCAAAAGCGGACATGAATTCACATAGCCGCAAATATGGGAATTGCATTTAAGAAAAATATGATTTCTAGAGGCGATGCCAGCCTTTGAATCATTTGCGAAAAGTCGCATTAAATTAATCAAACATTAGTTCTAATCACAGATAGAGTTCGATTTCGCACGCAAAGTGATGCCCGGTGAATGTCGATGACTGGCATCGCGATCCGTCAACATCGAGCACCGTCGTGAATACATCGTCCCCCACGATTCGATCCATCCAATACGTTCGCGGCATCGCCGCATTGATGGTCGTCTGGCATCACGCCCGGCATCAGGTGCCCGGACTCGACGAGTGGTTTCCGATCTTCTTCAGCGCATTCGGCGCGACGGGGGTCGACCTCTTCTTCGTCGTGAGCGGCTTCATCATGGCCATCACCACACGCCAGAGCGAAGGCGGCCCGATCGATTTCATGATCCGGCGCCTGGTCCGCGTGGTGCCGCTCTACTGGTTCCTGACCCTGCTGATGGTTGCGTTCGCCCTGGCGCAACCTGCGCTGTTCAAGACCGTGGTCATCGGTCCCGATGCGCTGATCAAGAGCCTGTTCTTCATCCCGCATTATTCGACCGGCATTCCGGATTCGATCCGGCCGCTCCTGGTTCCTGGCTGGACACTGAATTACGAGATGTTCTTCTACCTCGTGCTCGCGTTGTGTCTTTTCCTGCCCAGGGTCCACAGGCCCGTGGCGGTGCCGGCCGTCATGGCGCTCCTGGTCGGAGCGAATATCGCCTTCGGTCCATTCACGGATGCCATTGCCATCTCCTGTACGAACCCCCTGCTGCTGGAATTCGCATTGGGATTCGTGATCGGCGAGCTGCATGCGACGAAGCGAATCGATATCCCCGCCCACCTTGCCCTCTTTTTCGTTCTGGCGGGATTGGTCATTCTTCAGACGTGCAGGGAATTGCCGGGCGCGCCGTATCTGCCGTTCGCGGGTGCCGGTCTGGTCATCGTCGGGGTGCTGAGAGTGCCATTCGGCAATCTGCCCAACCGCGGGTTGAAATTGCTCGGCGATGCCTCCTACTCCATCTATCTGACCCATATCTTCACGCTCGGCATCCTGCGTGTCGTGTGGGTCAGGCTCGATGTGCTGCAGCCTTCGTTCGAGGCCGCCGGCCTGTGGATGAGCCTGTCGCTGGCATGCTGCTCGGCCGCTGGCATCCTGTGCTACTGGTGGATCGAGAAGCCGCTGGGCGTCGCTGCCTCGAGGTGGATGCGGAGCCACCGGATCGTCGCATCGCCCGGCTGATCGGAATCCCTTCCCGTGGGGCGGTCGCGAGGTTCCGCATCGGTGGCCGGGCATGGCGACGCGACGGCCGGTTCGATGGCGCCACCTCGTGGGGAGGCGCAATCCCGGGGAGCAGCAACTTCGGGCGCCAGTCGATAAACTGCCGGATTCCCCAGTTTTCGACCAAGGCATCGCATGGCACTCATTCCCGCCACCATCCTCACCGGCTTCCTCGGCTCCGGGAAGACCACCTTGCTCAAACGCATCCTCACCGAGGCGCACGGCCAGAAGATCGCCGTCATCGAGAACGAGTTCGGGGAGGAGAACATCGACAGCGACATCCTCGTGACCGAGTCGAAGGAGCAGATCGTGCAGATGAGCAACGGCTGCGTCTGCTGCACCATCCGCGAGGACCTGCGCGAGGCGCTGCAGCTGCTGGCGGCCAAGAAGCGCAAGGGCCTGCTCGACTTCGACCGCGTCGTGATCGAGACCACCGGCCTGGCCGACCCCGGCCCCGTGGCGCAGACCTTCTTCATGGACGACGAGATCGCCGAGAGCTACCTGCTCGACTCCATCCTGACGCTGGTCGACGCCAAGCACGCACCGCAGCAACTGGACGACCGCCAGGAGGCGCGCCGCCAGGTCGGCTTCGCCGACCAGATCTTCATCAGCAAGAGCGAGCTGGTCTCGGCCGACGAGACCGAGGCGCTGATCCATCGCCTCAAGCACATGAATCCGCGCGCGCCGCAGCAGAAGGTGCATTTCGGCGAGGTGCCGCTCGCCAGCGTGTTCGACCTGCGCGGCTTCAACCTGAACGCCAAGCTCGACATCGATCCGGACTTCCTGAAGGACGAGACGCACGCCCACGACGATCACGCGGGCCACGACCACGCGCCGGGCGAGCCCTGCGACCATCCCTCGCACGCGCACGACCACGGTCACGCCGGCCACCACCATCACCACGACGACGACGTCAAGAGCTTCGTCTACAAGGCCGACCGCGCCTTCGATCCGGCCAAGCTGGAGGATTTCCTCGGCGCCGTGGTCAACATCTACGGGCCGCGCATGCTGCGCTACAAGGGTGTGCTGCACATGCAGGGCACCGACCGCAAGGTGATCTTCCAGGGCGTGCACCAGCTCATGGGCAGCGACCTGGGGCCGCAGTGGGGTCCGGACGAGGCGCGCCAGAGCCGGATGGTGTTCATCGGCATCGATCTGCCACGGGAAATCCTGGAGCAGGGACTGGACCAAAGCCTGGTCTGATTCCGAAAACGAAAGCACTGTCTAGAAAACCACTTCTATATACAATCTCGCGCCTGTCGCGCAGCCGGCGCATCGCCTGCCCGCAAGGGCGCGCCAGACGGATGACACGGTTTTCCGGCCTGCGAATCCCGTGTTCCAGCCGCCTTCCGAAGGAGCCAGCCACCATGAGCCACCTTGCCGCGAACGTCTCGACGGCCGTCCGCGCACCGACGGCGGCGCAGGCCCCGGATCCATCGAAGGCAGCCCGCGCGGCTGCCTCGTCCCATCAACCCGCCGGCGCTCGCGCCGTCCCATCCGCATCACCGCTCCCATGAAAAAAACGGCTGCCGCCACCCCGACGCCCCCGGCGACACCTCCCGCCGCCGCTCCCGCTGCGCCCGCTGCCCGTGGCGGACGCGTCTCGCGCCTGTCGCAGCTGACCGTGCCCTCGATGGCGCAGTCGGTCGCCTCGACGGCCGCCAAGTCGAGCTTCACGCAGACCGCTTCGACGGCGCTGGTGCCGCCGCCGCCCATGGCGGTCAAGAAGGACCCCAAGCTCGCCAACAACTGGAAGACCAAGTCGCCCGAGGAGCTGGAGGACGCCGAAGTCATCGCCATGCCCGACACGGAGTACATGAACGAGAAGCAGATGGCGTTCTTCCGCCTCAAGCTGATCGAACTCAAGCGCGGCATCCTCGAGAACGCCGGCGAGACCACCGAGCACCTGCGCGAGGACACCGTGGTCGTGCCCGATCCGGCCGACCGCGCGACCATCGAGGAGGAGCACGCCCTCGAACTGCGCACCCGTGACCGCGAGCGCAAGCTGCTCAAGAAGATCGAGCAGTCGATCCAGCGCATCGACGCCGGCGACTATGGCTACTGCGACGAGACGGGCGAGCCCATCGGCGTCGGCCGCCTGCTGGCCCGCCCGACGGCCACGCTGTCGCTCGAGGCCCAGCAGCGGCGCGAGCTCAAGCAGAAGATGTTCGGCGACTGAAGCCGCGCCGTCGCCGACGCCCGCCCGCGCCCCTCCCACCCGCCGCATGCCCAAGGACGAACCCAGCCGCCTGCTGTCCAAGATGGCGAAATTCGTGCGCAATCCGCTCAAGGATTGGGCCGATCTCGACGTGCGTGAGCCCGCGGCCGGGGAGCCCAACTACAGCCGCGAGATGGTGCGCGAGATGATCGAGCGGCGCCAGCGCAACGATGCGGTGCGGCGGCGCGAGTTCGATGCCCTGCGGCGCCTGCGCCAGCGCGGCGGCGGCACCGTCACCGACCTCGATCCGCTGTCCTCCCTGTCCGCCGGCACCGCGCCGGGCCGCAACGAGGAGCGGGCGCAGACCCTGCGCAAGATCGACGAGATCGAGGCGCAGATGTCCAGGCACTGGTGGAAGAGCGATCCGAAGGCCGGCGACGGCGCCGATTCGGTGGTCCATCCTGAGGTCCTGGCGGCCCAGCGCGCGCGCGCCTATGCCGACACCACGCCCGGCATCCAGCCCGATCACCAGCCTCCGGCCCAGCCGCCATCCATGTCGCCCCCGGCCCGCGGCGCCGAACCATCCCCGCCGGCCGAGGCCGTCGCGGTCGCGGTCGCGGCGGACGCCGACGACGCGCTGGTCGTCTCGGCGATCTACGACAGCGCGCTCGACGAGGCCGCGCTGCGTTTCTCGAACCGGGACGACGCCGGCGCCGAGGCGGTGCTGCTGCAGATGCTGGGCGACGACGGCGCGCTGGCGCACCACGGCGACACCTGGCTCGCCCTGCTGGACCTGTATTGCGCCACCGGCGAGGCGGCCAGGTTCGAAGCCGCGGCCGAACGCTACGCGCAGCGCCTGCGCCACCGGCCACCGGCCTGGACCTCGCTGCCGGTGCGCGCGGCCGATCTCGCCATCACGCAGGCCCTGTTCGACACGGTCGAGCAGCGGGAGGAGCCCGAGGAAGTGCCGGCCGCCGACTGGCACAGTCCCTCGCGGCTGACCCGCTCCGACCTGTCCCAGCTGACGCGCGCCCTGTCGGCCGCCGGACCGTCCTGGACGCTCGACTGGCGCGCCCTGACGGCGATCGATGCCGATGCGACGGGTCCGCTGCGGGTGCTGTTCGCCCACTGGGCCGATTCGCCGGTCGACCTGCGCTTCCATGGCGCCGACCGGCTCGACACCGTGCTCGAACGCGCCACGCCGCTGGGCGATCGCGAGGTCTCCCAGGCCTGGTGGCAGCTGCGGTTGGCCGCCCTGCGCGTGACGCATGCCGTCGACCGTTTCGAGCTCGCCGCGCTGCACTACTGCATCACCTACGAGGCCGCGCCGCCCGCCTGGGAGGAACCGGTCGGGCGCTATGCGATGCTGGAGATGGCGCTCGACCTCGACCTCGATGTCGGAGCGCCGGCCGATGCCGGCGCGGCGGGATCGACGCCGCTCGATGCCGAGGCCGCGCGTGCGATGCTCTCGGGCGAACTCGCCGGCGAGTCGCCGGCGGTCTGGACGCGGCTCGATGCGGCATTGGCGCGCCAGGGCGCGGCCACCGCCCACGGACCGGCCATCGTCGCCTGCGACGCCCTGGTCCGGCTGGACTTCGCGGCCGCCGGCGCGCTGCTCAATTGGGTCGTGGCGCGCGAGGCCCAGGGCCAGCGCGTGCGCCTGGCCGGCGCGCACCGGCTGGTGGCGGCGTTCCTGCGCGTGGTCGGCGTCACCGAGCACGCCGACGTCACCCTGCGTTCGTGACCCGGCGCCGCGATCGCGGCGCCTCGGCGGGCGGGGACGTCGATGCCCGGTGGCGCGGTCTTGCATTGCGCGGCCCCATCCCAAAGTGCCTGCGATGGAACAATTTCATGGAACCACCATCGTCAGCGTGCGCCGCAAGACCCCCGACGGCGACCAGGTCGCCATCGGCGGCGACGGCCAGGTCACGCTCGGCAACATCGTCATCAAGGGCACGGCGCGCAAGGTGCGCCGGCTGCATCACGGCAAGGTGCTGGCCGGCTTCGCCGGCGCGACCGCCGATGCCTTCACGCTGTTCGAGCGCTTCGAGGCCAAGCTCGAGAAGCACCAGGGCCAGCTCGCGCGTGCCGCCGTCGAACTGACCAAGGACTGGCGCACCGACCGCGTGCTGCGCCGCCTGGAGGCGATGCTGGCCGTGGCCGACGCCACCACCTCGCTGATCATCACCGGCAACGGCGACGTGCTCGAACCCGAGGACGGCATCGTCGCCATCGGCTCGGGTGGCGCCTATGCCCAGGCGGCGGCCAAGGCCCTGCTGCAGCACAGCGACCTCACGGCGCAGCAGATCGTCAAGAAGTCGCTGGAGATCGCCGGCGACCTGTGCATCTACACCAACATGAACCACACCGTGGAGACGCTCTGACCATGTCGATGACGCCCCAGGAGATCGTCTCCGAACTCGACCACCACATCGTCGGCCAGCCCCAGGCCAAGCGCGCCGTGGCCATCGCCCTGCGCAACCGCTGGCGCCGCCAGCAGGTGGAGGAGAAGCTGCGCGTGGAGATCACGCCCAAGAACATCCTCATGATCGGCCCCACCGGCGTCGGCAAGACCGAGATCGCGCGCCGCCTGGCCCGGCTGGCCGATGCGCCCTTCATCAAGGTCGAGGCGACCAAGTTCACCGAGGTCGGCTATGTCGGCAAGGATGTCGACTCCATCATCCGCGACCTGGCCGAGATCGCCGTCAAGCAGACGCGCGAGAAGGAGAGCGTCAAGGTGCGCGCCCGCGCCGAGGACGCCGCCGAGGACCGCATCCTCGACGTCCTGCTGCCGCCGGCCCGCCTGGGCGACGGCAGCGGCGCCTCGGCCGGCGGCACGGCGGGCGATGCCGGCAATCCGACGCGCCAGGCCTTCCGCAAGAAGCTGCGCGAGCATCAGCTCGACGACAAGGAGATCGAGCTCGACCTGGCCGAGAACCGCATGCCGCTGGAGATCATGGGGCCGGCCGGCATGGAGGAGATGACCGAGCAGTTGCGCGGCATGTTCGGCCAGATGGGCCAGACCAAGCGCAAGACGCGCAAGCTCAAGATCGCCGAGGCGATGCGCCTGCTGATCGACGAGGAGGCCGCCAAGCTGGTCAACGAGGAGGAGATCCGCACCCAGGCCATCCACAACGCCGAGCAGAACGGCATCGTCTTCATCGACGAGATCGACAAGGTGGCCACGCGCGCCGAGGCGCAGGGCTCGGACGTCTCGCGCCAGGGCGTGCAGCGCGACCTGCTGCCCTTGGTCGAGGGCACCACCGTCAGCACCAAGTACGGCGTCGTGCGCACCGACCACATCCTGTTCATCGCCAGCGGCGCCTTCCACCTGAGCAAGCCGAGCGACCTGATCCCGGAACTGCAGGGTCGTTTCCCGATCCGTGTCGAACTTCAGTCATTGTCCGTGTCCGATTTCGAGGCCATCCTGATGCAGACCCAGGCGTCGCTGGTCAAGCAGTACCAGGCCCTGTTGGCCACCGAGGGCGTGACGCTCGATTTCAGACCCGATGGCATCACGCGGCTGGCGGGCATCGCGTTCGAAGTCAACGAGCGGACCGAGAACATCGGCGCGCGCCGGCTGTCGACCGTGATGGAACGGCTGCTCGACGAAGTCAGTTTCGACGCCGCTCATCTCGAAGGTCGGACGATCACGATCGACGCCGGCTATGTCGAGCAGCGACTTGAGGCCTTAAGTAATAACGAAGACTTGTCGCGTTTTATCCTCTGAATCCCCCCTGAGAGGGGGCCGGTTCACGCATCACTTTCAGTGCAAGAGCTAAGTGCTTCCCCGGCAACGGAATTCGCTTTGGGTTCAGGTTTAGAAACTCTCCTAAGTCCTTGATTCCATTATCAAAAAAGCCATCGTCGCGTCTCGCGACGAGGGGCTTTCCCTGATACAGTGGAAAAAAGTGCAGTTAAGTGGGAATAAGTGCCGGATGCCGTCTCGTCGAGGCGCGCGGCCCGTCCTACCAAAAGGGTTTCGTGGTCGTGTTTCAAGGCGCTTCATCGCTGAGTCTGGATGCAAAGGGGCGCCTGTCGGTGCCGACCCGGCATCGCGATGTGCTGGCCGCCACGGCCGAGGGCCAGCTCACGATCACGCGTCACCCCCACGGCTGCCTGATGATCTTCCCGCGTCCCGCCTGGGAACAGTTCCGCGAACGCGTGGCCACGATGCCCCTGAAGGACCAATGGCTCAAGCGCCTGTTCATCGGCAACGCCATGGACGTGCAGATGGACGCCACCGGCCGCATCCTGGTGTCGCCCGAGCTGCGCGCGGCCGCCCGCATCGAGCGCGACACCTTGCTGCTTGGCATGGGCAGCCACTTCGAGCTGTGGGACAAGGCGACGCACGACGAGCAGGAAGCACGCGCCCTGGCCGCCGGGCTGGCCGAGTCCGCCGCCTTCAACGATCTCGCGTTCTGACGCGGCAGAGAGAATTCGCGTTGGACCAACCCATCTCATGGACCCACACGACCGTCCTCCTCGACGAGGCGGTGGAGGCGCTCGTGGCCGATCGTCCCGCGTCGGCGCTCGCGGGCACCTTCGTCGATGCCACGTTCGGCCGCGGCGGGCATGCGCGGCGCCTGCTGGAGCGGCTGGCGCCGGAAGGCCGGCTGATCGCGTTCGACAAGGACGCCGAAGCCATCGCCGCGGCCGCCCGCATCGAGGACCGGCGTTTCTCGATCCGGCACCAGGGCTTCGCCAACCTCGGCGAACTCGAACCCGCCGGCATCGCCGGACTGCTCATGGACCTGGGCATCAGTTCGCCGCAAATCGACAACCCCGCACGGGGTTTTTCTTTTCGTTTCGACGGCCCGCTCGACATGCGCATGGACACCACGCGCGGCGAGAGCGTGGCCGCGTGGCTGGCGACGGCCGAGACACAGCAGATTGCAGAGGTGATTCGTGACTATGGGGAAGAACGGTTTGCTGTTCAGATTGCAAAGGCGATTGATGCTCGCCGACAGGAGCGGGGCCCAGTTTCAACCACCACCGAGCTGGCCGAGCTCGTGGCTGGCACGGTCAAAACCCGCGAGCCGGGCCAGAACCCTGCAACGCGCACATTTCAGGCTCTTCGGATTTTCATCAACGCCGAGCTTGAAGAGCTGCAACAGGCACTCGAAGCGAGCCTGAAGGTGCTGGCGCCGGGCGGCCGGCTGGCGGTGATCAGCTTCCATTCGCTGGAGGACCGCATCGTCAAGCAGTTCATCGCCCGCCATTCCAAGGAGGTCTACGACCGCCGCGCGCCGTTCGCCACGCCCCAGGCGATGCGGCTGCGGGCCGTCGCGCGCATCCGTCCGTCCGCCGCCGAGGTGGCGGCCAACCCGCGTGCCCGCAGCGCGATCCTGCGCGTGGCCGAGCGCACCGACGAGGCCTGACGCGCATGGTCCGCCTGAACGTCCTCCTGCTGATCGCCGTGCTCGCCTCGGCGCTCTACCTGGTGCACACCGAATACCGTTCGCGCCTGCTCTTCACCGAGCTCGACCGCCTCACCACCGAGGGGCGCCGGCTGGAGGTCGATGGCGAGCGGCTGCAGGTCGAGAAGCAGGCGCAGGCCACGCCCCTGCGGGTCGAGAAACTGGCCAAGGAGCAATTGAAGATGCGCACCACGACGCCCGCCATCACGCAGTACGTGCGCCAGGACGGCACGGTCATCCCGCCGATCCCGCAGGCCGTGCCCGCGACGCCGGCCGGCGCGCGGCCGGCGGCGACCGCCACCCGGAGGGCCGGCTGATGCCACGCCGAGGTCACAGCGTCCAGTACACCACCAGCCCCTTGCTCGCGAGCAAGACGCCGGTCTGGCGCAGCCGCTTCATCGTCGCGGCCATCGCGCTGGGCTTCGTGGTGCTGGCCGGTCGCGCCGCCTACGTGCAGGTCATCGGCAACGACTTCTTCCAGCGCCAGGGCGCGGTGCGCTTCGCGCGCACGCTGGACATGCCGGCCAACCGCGGCCGCATCTTCGACCGCAACGGCCTGCTGCTGGCCTCGAGCGTGATCGCCCCGAGCATCTGGGCCATCCCCGAGGACATCGAGCGCGACGATCCGGACGTGAAGGCCAAGCTCAAGCTGGTCGCCAAGCTGCTGGAGATGCCACAGAAGGACTTCGACAAGAAGCTCGAGGACGAGGACAAGACCTTCGTCTGGATCAAGCGCCAGGTCGACGCGCCGATCGCCAAGCAGATCGCCGATCTCAACATCAAGGGCATCTACCAGCGCAAGGAATACAAGCGCCAGTATCCCAACGGCGAATCCGCGGCCCACGTGGTGGGCTTCACCAACGTCGAGGATCGCGGCCAGGAGGGCATCGAGCTGCAGTTCGACCGCGAGCTCGCCGGCCGCGCCGGTTCGCGCCGCGTCATCAAGGACCGGCTCGGCCGCGTCGTCGAGGGCGTGGGCGAGACCGTGCCGCCGCTCGACGGCAAGGACATCCAGCTGAGCGTGGACAGCAAGGTGCAGTTCTTCGCCTACCAGAAGCTGCGCGACGCCGTGATCGCGCGCCGCGCCAAGGCCGGCAGCGTGGTGGTGCTCGATGCCATCACCGGCGAGGTGCTGGCATTGGCCAACTATCCGAGCTACGTGCCCGACAAGCGCCAGAACCTCACCGGCGAGCAGCTGCGCAACCGCGCCCTGACCGACACCTTCGAGCCCGGCTCGACCATGAAGCCGATCACCGTCGCCATGGCGCTGGAGGCCGGCCGCATCCGGCCGTCGACCCTGATCGACACCGGTCCCGGGCGCTACCAGCTCGGCGGCTTCACCATCAGCGACACGCACAACTACGGCACGCTGAGCGTCGAGGGCGTGATCCAGAAGTCGAGCAACGTCGGCGCGCTCAAGATCGCCCAGAAGATGACGCCCCACGAGATGTGGGACACCTACACCGCGCTGGGCTATGGCCAGAAGCCGCAGATCCAGTTCCCCGGCGCCGTCACCGGACGCGTGCGGCCCTGGAAGAACTGGAAGCCGGTCGAGCAGGCGACCATGGCCTACGGCTACGGCCTGTCGGCGTCGCTGTTCCAGATGGCGCACTCGTACACCTCGTTCGCGCACGACGGCCGGCTGATCCCGCTGACCATCCTGCGCAGCCCCGAGCCGGCCGTCGGCGTGCCGGTGTTCTCGGCCGAGAACGCGCGCGCGGTGCGCAAGATGCTGCAGATGGCCGCGGCGCCCGGCGGCACCGGACCGCTGGCGCAGACCGTGGGCTATTCGGTCGGCGGCAAGTCGGGCACGGCCCACAAGCAGGTCGGCCGGGGCTACGCGAGCAACAAGTACCGCGCCTGGTTCACCGGCATGGCGCCGATCGACAAGCCGCGCATCATCGTCGGCGTGATGATCGACGAGCCGAGCGACGGCGTCTACTTCGGCGGCCTGGCCGCCGCGCCGGTCTTCAGCGAGGTCGTGCAGCAGACGCTGCGCACGATGAACGTCGCGCCCGACCTGGCCGTCAAGCCGCTGGTCGTGACGCAGAGCGTGGACGAGAGCTTCTGACCCCGGATGCGCGCGCCATGATGAAGACCTTCGACACCCCGCACGAGGCCGCCCGCTGGCTGCAGGACCGCGTGCGCGGCACCCTGCAGGCCGACAGCCGCGCCATCGGCGCGGGCGACGGCTTCATCGCCTGGCCCGGCGCGGCCACCGACGGGCGGGCGCATGTCGCGGCGGCGCTGGCGCGTGGCGCGGTGGCCTGCCTGGTCGAGCGCGCCGGCATCGAGGCCTTCGTCGATGGCGCCGATGGTTTCGGCGTCGCGTCCGACGACGAGCGCATCGCCGCCTATGTCGGGCTCAAGGCCGCCACCGGTCCGATCGCCGCCGCCTTCCACCTGGCGCCGTCGGCCCAGCTCGACGTCATCGCGGTGACCGGCACCAACGGCAAGACCTCGACCGCCTGGTGGCTGGCCCAGGCGCTGTCGGAGGCCGGCGGCGTCGAGTCCGTGGTGCTGCTGCCCACGCCCTGCGCCGTGATCGGCACGCTCGGCATCGGCGTGCCGCCGGAGCTGGTCCACACCGGTCTCACCACGCCCGACCCGGTGGCGCTGCAGCGCGCCCTGCGCGACTTCGCCGATCGCGGGTTCGGCGCCTGCGCGATCGAGGCGTCCTCCATCGGCATCGCCGAGCGGCGCCTGGACGGCACCCGCATCGCGGTGGCGGTGTTCACCAATTTCACCCAGGACCACCTCGACTACCACGGCAGCATGGAGGCCTACTGGCAGGCCAAGGCCGAGCTGTTCGGCTGGCCCGGACTGCGCGCTGCGGTGGTCAACATCGACGACGTCCATGGCGCCTCGCTGGTCGGCGAACTGATCGACCGCGGCACCGGCGCGCTCGACGTCTGGACCGTCTCGGCCGCCGGCGCGCCGGCGCGGCTGTCGGCCCATGCCGTGGGCTACGACGCCCGGGGCCTGGGCTTCGAGGTGCGCGAGACGGAGGTCGCCGGCGCATCGCAGCAGCAGGCGCCACGCCTGGAGACCACCCTCATCGGCGACTACAACGTCGCCAACCTGCTGGGCGTGATCGGCACCCTGCGCGCCCTCGGCCTGACGCTGGCGCAGGCCGTGGATGCCTGCCGCCGGCTGGGCAGCGTGCCCGGTCGCATGGAGCGCGTCGAGGTGCCCGGCCGGCCGCTGGTGGTGGTCGACTACGCCCACACCCCCGATGCGCTGGACAAGGCGCTGGCCGGCCTGCGCCCGCTGGCGGCCGCGCGCGGCGGCGCGCTGTGGTGCGTCTTCGGCTGCGGCGGCGATCGCGATGCCGTCAAGCGGCCCCTGATGGGCGCCGTCGCCGAGCGCGGCGCCGACCGCCTCGTCCTGACCAGCGACAACCCGCGCAGCGAGAAGCCGGCGGCGATCCTGGGCCAGATCCTGCTCGGTCTCTCGCGTCCCGAGGCGGCCTGGGTCGAGTCCGACCGCGCCGCCGCCATCGAGCGCACGCTGGCCGAGGCGGCGCCGCGCGACGTCGTGCTCGTGGCCGGCAAGGGCCACGAGGCCTGGCAGGAGATCGCGGGTGAACGCATTCCGTTTTCCGATCGGGCGCATGCGCTCGATGCACTTGCGCGCGGGAGCGTCGCATGAACCACAGAGAAGGTCTCGTTTTTGAAGAAGAAAGCACATCGATGAGCGCCATGACCACGCTGGGTGGGGCGCTGCAGTGGATCCCGGGCGCGCGGCTGGTCGGCGACCCCGCGACGCCGTTCTCGCGCGTCCATACCGACACCCGCACGCTGATGGCGGGCGACCTGTTCGTCGCGCTCCAGGGCGAACACCACGACGCCCATGACTTCCTGCCCGCCGCGCGCGGGCGCGGCGCCGTCGCGGCGATCGCCCGGGGCGGCCTCGAGGCCGCCGGCCTGCCCGGCCTGGAGGTGCCCGACACGCTGGCCGCGCTCGGCGCGCTGGCCGCCGGCTGGCGCGCGCAGTTCGCGCTGCCCCTGGTGGCGGTCGCCGGCAGCAACGGCAAGACCACCGTCACGCAGATGATCGCCTCGATCCTGCGCGCCGCCTGCGACGCCCAGGCGTTCGCGACCGAGGGCAACTTCAACAACGAGATCGGCGTGCCGCTGACGCTGCTGCGCCTGCGCGCGGCGCACCGGCTGGGCGTGGTGGAGCTCGGCATGAACCACCCGGGCGAGATCGCGCGGCTGGCGGCCATCGCCCGCCCGACGATCGCGCTGGTCAACAACGCGCAGCGCGAGCACCAGGAGTTCATGGCCACCGTCGAGGCCGTGGCGCACGAGAACGGCGCGGTGTTCCCGGTCCTGCCGGCCGACGGCACGGCCGTCTTCCCGCACGCCGACGAATTCACGCCCCTGTGGCGTTCCCTGGCGCACGAGGGCGCGGCACGCCGCTGCCTGAGCTTCGGCGTCGCCGCCGATGCCGACATCGCGCTGGAGGACGCGCGGTGGGAGCAGGGCGCCTGGCGGATCCGCGTGCGCACGCCGCTCGGCGCGCTGGCGACGACGCTGCGCATCGCCGGCCACCACAACGTGGTCAACGCCCTGGCGGCGGTGGCCTGCGCGCTGGCCTCGGGCGTGTCGCTCGACCACATCGCCCAGGGACTGGCCGCGTTCGAACCGGTCAAGGGCCGCTCGCGCGCCAGCGAGATCGCGCGCGCCGACGGTCACACGCTGACGCTGGTCGACGACAGCTACAACGCCAATCCCGACTCGGTGCGCGCCGCCATCGAGGTGCTGGCATCGCTGCCGGGTCCGCGCCTGCTGGTGCTGGGCGACATGGGGGAGGTCGGCGACCAGGCCGGGCACTTCCACGCCGAGGTCGGCGCCTGGGCGCACCGGCGCGGCATCGAGACACTGTTCGCGCTCGGGCGGGAATCGGCCGCCAGCGTGGCCGCCTTCACCGCCGCCGGCGGCACCGATGCCCGGCATTTCGAGGCCATCGAGACGCTCGACGCGGCGGTGCTGGAGCGCCTGCCGGCCACGGCCAGCGTGCTGGTCAAGGGTTCGCGATTCATGCGCATGGAGCGGGTGGCCCAGGCCATCGCCGCCACGGCCGCTCCGGCGAGCCCGCAACAGGGAGGCCGGCCATGAGGAATCGTCATGCACCGCGTGAGACGACATGCTGCTGAGCCTGGCCCAATGGTTGCAGACGCTGTCCCCCGAGTTCGGGTTCCTGCGGATCTTCCAGTACCTCACCTTCCGCGCGCTGATGGCGTCGCTGACCGCGCTGCTGCTCGGCCTGGCCGCCGGTCCGTTCGTGATCCGGCGCCTGAGCCTGCTCAAGATCGGCCAGCCGGTGCGCGGCTATGGCATGGAGACCCATCTCTCCAAGAGCGGCACGCCCACCATGGGGGGCGTGCTGATCCTCTTCGCCATCGCGTTCTCCACCGTGCTGTGGTTCGACCTGGCCAACCGCTTCGTCTGGATCGTGCTGTGGGTGACGCTGGGCTTCGGCGCCATCGGCTGGGTCGACGACTGGCGCAAGGTGGTGCGCAAGGACCCCGAGGGCATGCGCTCGCGCGAGAAGTACATGTGGCAGTCGCTGGTCGGCCTGGTCGCCGGCTTCTACCTGCTGTTCAGCATCTCGGAGAGCTCCAACTGGCGCGTGCTGGAACTGTTCGCCGACTGGGTGCGCTCGGGCTTCGCGCTGGAGTTCTCGCCCAAGATCAACCTGCTGGTGCCATTGTTCAAGGAGATCAGCTATCCCCTGGGTGGCATCGGCTTCGTGATCCTGACCTACCTGGTGATCGTCGGCGCCAGCAACGCCGTCAACCTGACCGACGGCCTGGACGGCCTGGCGATCATGCCGGTGGTGATGGTCGGCTCGGCGCTGGGCGTGTTCGCCTATGTGACCGGCAGCGCGGTCTACTCGCGCTACCTGCTGTTCCCGCACATCCCCGGCTCGGGCGAGCTGCTGGTGTTCTGCTCGGCGATGGCCGGCGCGGGCCTGGCGTTCCTGTGGTTCAACACCCACCCGGCGCAGGTCTTCATGGGCGATGTCGGCGCGCTGGCGCTCGGCGGCGCGCTGGGCACCATCGCGGTCATCGTGCGCCAGGAGATCGTGTTCTTCGTGATGGGCGGCATCTTCGTGGTCGAGGCGATCTCGGTCATGACGCAGGTGACCTACTTCAAGTACACCAAGAAGCGCTTCGGTCAGGGCCGGCGCATCCTGAAGATGGCGCCGCTGCACCACCACTTCGAGAAGAGCGGCTGGCGCGAGACCCAGGTGGTCGTGCGCTTCTGGATCATCACCATGCTGCTGTGCCTCGTGGGCCTGGCCACGCTGAAGCTGCGTTGAAGCCATGAAGCACCTCCACGACCTCCACGTGCTGATCCTGGGCCTGGGCGCATCCGGCCTGGCGATGGCGCGCTGGTGCGCGCGCCATGGCGCGCATGTCACCGTGGCCGACACGCGCACGGCGCCGCCGCAACTCGCGGCCCTGCGCCGCGACGCGCCCGACGCGGTCTTCGTCGGCGGCGCGTTCGCCCCGGCCCTGGTCGAGGGCACGTCGGTGCGCGCGGTCTATCGCTCGCCCGGTCTGGCGCCGGCCGACATCGCGCCGGTCGTCGACGCGGCGCGCGCCATCGGCCTGGCCATCGGCGGCGAGCTCGACCTGTTCGCCCGCGCGCTGGAGGACCTGCGCGTGGCCGACGACGCGGCGGCCGGCGCCGAGGTGGAGCATCCGCTCGGCGTCGCGCCCGATGCCGATGCCGATGCCGCCGGGGAAGCCGAGGAGGGCGAGCCCGTCGAGGACCGCGTGGACATCGTCGTGCCGCCCGCCGGGTCCCGGCCCCTGCAGCCGCCGCCGGAGTCCGAGGTCGAACCCCGCACCGAGACCGGTCCCGCCGCGGCGCCCGGCTCGGCACCCGCCGATGCGCCCGGTCCCGATGTCGCGCCGGGCTCGGCGCCCCATCCCGACAGGGCGCCGGAGCCGTCGCCGGAACCCGCATCGGTGCGTCCGGCGGGCATCTCGCCGCACACCGCCGCGCGCGACGCCGCCGCCTTCGTCGCCCGCATCGCCGAGCTGTCGGCGAGCGCGCCGGCCGCGCCCGCGGACGACGAGACCCCGGCCGCGATCGTCGCGCCAGCCGCGGCGCCGGCCGCCGGCGGCTACCGGCCGGTCGTGCTGGCCATCACCGGCACCAATGGCAAGACCACCGTCACCTCGCTGACCGGCCGGCTCGTCGAGCGCGCCGGCCGCACCGTGGCCGTGGCCGGCAACATCGGCCCGACCCTGCTCGACACGCTCGCCGGCCACCTCGACGCCGGCACGTTGCCCGAGGTCTGGGTGCTGGAACTCTCCAGCTTCCAGCTCGACGGCGTGCGGGGTTTCGAGCCGACCGCCGCCACCGTGCTCAACATCAGCCAGGACCATCTCGACTGGCATGGCGACATGGCGGCCTACGAGGCGGCCAAGGCCGGCATCTTCGGCCGCCAGGGCCTGATGGTGCTCAACCGCGACGATCCGGCCGTGATGCGGATGCTGCCGGCGCCGGTGCGCGTGCGGCTGCAGCGCCCCCGGGTGCGCGCCCATGTCACCTTCGGCGGCGACCTGCCGCGGCGCCCGGGCGACTTCGGCATCGAGCGCGTCAACGGCATGGCCTGGCTGGTGCGCGCCTTCGAGGCCGACGAGACCGTGAAGCGCCGGCGCGGCGCCGCCGCCGCCGCGGACGACGAGATCGTCCTGCAGCGCCTGATGCCGGCCGATGCGCTGCGCATCCGCGGCCACCACAACGCCCAGAACGCGCTGGCGGCCTTGGCCCTGGCCGGCGCGGCCGGCTGCGCGCTGGCGCCGATGCTCTATGGCCTGCGCGAGTACCGGGGCGAGCCGCATCGCGTCGAGCCGGTCGCCATCGTCGACGAGGTCGAGTACTTCGACGACAGCAAGGGCACCAACGTGGGCGCCACCGTCGCCGCGCTGGGTGGGCTGGGCGCCGAGCGCCGCGTCGTCGCCATCCTGGGCGGCGAGGGCAAGGGACAGGATTTCGCGCCGCTGGCCGAGCCGGTCGCGCGGTTCGCGCGCGCGGTGGTGCTGATCGGGCGCGACGCGCCGCTGATCGAGGGCGCCCTGGCCGCCACCGGCATCGCGCTGCTGCATGCCGCGTCGATGGACGAGGCGGTGGCGCTGGCCGCCCGGCGCGCCCGCCCGGGCGATGCCGTGCTGCTGTCGCCGGCCTGCGCCAGCTTCGACATGTTCAAGGACTACGCCCACCGCGCCGCCGTCTTCGTGGCCGCCGTGGAGGCACTGGCCGATGCGTCCGCGATGGCATCGCGGCAAGGCATCGAGGAGAACCATTCATGAGTCGCAACGCCGCCACGGCCACCGCCCCCGTCGAGACGCCCGAGGCCTCCGAGGCGCCCGCCGGCCGCCTGCGCCGCTGGTTCGGCCGCGCCGCCCAGAGCGGCATCGACGCGCTGCCGATGCATCTGCCGGTGCGCCTGGGCGGCGCCGACGTGGCCCAGACCAAGGCCGCGCCGGTGCGCGTGCTGGGCTTCGACCAGGCGCTGGTCTGGGTCACCTTCGCCCTGCTGGCCTGGGGGCTGGTGATGGTCTATTCGGCCTCCATCGCCATGGCCGACAACCCGCGCTTCGCCCGCGCCGGCAATGGACCGACCTTCTACCTGGTGCGCCACGCCCTGTTCATCGCCATCGCGTTCGTCACGGCGCTGCTGGCCTTCCAGATCCCCATGAAGACCTGGGAGCGCGTGGCGCCCTGGCTGTTCGTGCTGTCGATCCTGCTGCTGGTGGCGGTGCTGGTGCCGCACGTCGGGCGGGTGGTCAACGGCGCGCGGCGCTGGCTGCCGCTGGGGATCATGAACTTCCAGCCCTCCGAGCTCGCCAAGCTGGCCATGGTGCTCTACGCATCGAGCTACATGGTGCGCAAGATGGAGATCAAGGAGCATTTCTTCCGGGCCGTCTGGCCCATGGGCGCGGCCGTGGTGATCATCGGCATGCTGCTGCTGGCCGAGCCGGACATGGGCGCGTTCATGGTCATCGCCGTGATCGCCATGGGCATCCTGTTCCTCGGCGGCGTCAACGCGCGCATGTTCTTCGTCATCGCGGCCCTGATGCTGGTGGCCTTCGGTGTCATGGTGATGACCAGCGAATGGCGGCGCGAGCGGCTGTTCGCCTACCTCGATCCGTTCAGCGAGGCCCACGCGCTGGGCAAGGGCTACCAGCTCTCGCATTCGCTGATCGCCATCGGGCGCGGCGAGATCTTCGGCGTCGGCCTGGGCGGCAGCGTCGAGAAGCTGCACTGGCTGCCCGAGGCCCACACCGACTTCCTGCTGGCCGTGCTGGGCGAGGAGTTCGGCCTGGTCGGCGTGCTGCTGGTGCTGGGCATGTTCCTGTGGCTCACCCGCCGCGTGATGCACATCGGCCGCCAGGCGATCTCGCTCGACCGGGTGTTCTCCGGCCTGGTGGCGCAGGGCATCGGCATCTGGATCGGCTTCCAGTCGTTCATCAACATGGGCGTGAACCTGGGCGCGCTGCCGACCAAGGGCCTGGGCCTGCCGCTGATGAGCTTCGGCGGCTCGGCCATCCTGATGAACCTGGTGGCGCTGGCCGTGGTGCTGCGCATCGACTACGAGAACCGCGTGCTGATGCGCGGCGGACGGCTGTGAGCACCGGAGCGCGCCGCACGGCGCTGGTCATGGCCGGGGGCACCGGGGGGCACATCTTCCCGGGCCTGGCGGTGGCCGAGGCATTGCGCGAACGCGGCTGGCGCGTGCACTGGCTGGGCGCGCCCGGCGGCATGGAGGAGCAGCTGGTGCCGCCGCGCGGCTTCGCCTTCGAGCCGGTGCGCTTCGGCGGCCTGCGTGGCAAGGGGCCATGGACCGTGGCGCTGCTGCCGCTGCGGCTCCTGCGCGCCTTCTGGCAGAGCATCGGCGTGCTGCGCCGGGTGCGGCCCGACGTGGTGGTCGGCCTGGGCGGCTACATCACCTTCCCGGGCGGCCTCATGAGCGCGCTGCTGGGCCGGCCCTTGGTGCTGCACGAGCAGAACTCGGTCGCCGGGCTGGCCAACCGGGTGCTCGCGAGCGTCGCCCACCGGGTCTTCACGGCCTTCCCCGATGTGCTGAAGGGCGCCGAGTGGATCGGCAACCCGCTGCGCGCCGCCTTCGTGACGCAGCCCGAGCCCGGCGCGCGCTTCGCCGGCCGCACCGGCCCGCTGCGGCTGCTGGTGGTCGGCGGCAGCCTGGGCGCGCGGGCGCTCAACACGATCGTGCCGCAGGCCCTGGCGCGTCTCGCGCCCGGGATGCGGCCGAGCGTGGTCCATCAGAGCGGCGCCAGGCAGATCGACGAGCTGCGCGCCAACTATGCCGCCGCCGGCGTCGTGGCCGAGCTCACGCCCTTCATCGACGACACCGCTGCCGCCTATGCCGACGCCGACCTCATCGTCGCGCGCGCGGGCGCCAGCACCGTCACCGAAATCGCGGCCGTCGGCGCAGCAGCGCTGTTCGTGCCTTTCCCGTCGGCGGTGGACGACCACCAGACCACCAATGCCCGCTTCCTCGTCGACGCGGGCGGCGGCTGGCTCGTCGCCCAGCCCGACCTCACTCCCGAACTCCTGGCCGATTTGCTCAAGACAACCGAACGCTCCACGCTGGTGGACAAGGCGCGGTGCGCCCGCACGATGAAGAAGACCGAGGCGGTCGACCGGATGGTCCGCGCCTGCGAGGAACTCGCCGACCGGCGCGCCGCGCGCAAGGCCGCGCGCGAAGGACGCGCCTCGTGAAGCACGCCATCCGCCACATCCATTTCGTCGGCATCGGTGGCGCCGGCATGAGCGGCATCGCCGAGGTGCTGCTCAACCTGGACTACCGCATCTCCGGCTCCGACCTGTCCGACAGCGCCACGCTGCGGCGCCTGGCCGGCCTGGGCATCGTCACGTACGTGGGCCACGACGCCGCCAACATCGAGGGCGCCGACGCGGTGGTCACCTCCACCGCGGTGCAGGCCTCGAATCCGGAAGTCGTCGCCGCGCGCGAGAAGCGCATCCCGGTGGTGCCGCGCGCCATGATGCTGGCCGAGCTGATGCGCCTGAAGCAGGGCATCGCCATCGCCGGCACCCACGGCAAGACCACCACCACCAGCCTGGTGGCCAGCGTGCTGGCCGCCGCCGGCTTCGATCCGACCTTCGTCATCGGCGGCCGCCTCAACAGCGCCGGCGCCAACGCCCGGCTGGGCAGCGGCGACTACATCGTGGTCGAGGCCGACGAGTCCGATGCCTCGTTCCTGAACCTGCTGCCGGTGATGGCGGTGGTCACGAACATCGACGCCGACCACATGGAGACCTACGGGCACGACTTCGGCAACCTGAAGAAGGCCTTCGTCGACTTCCTGCACCGCATGCCGTTCTATGGCGTGGCGATCCTGTGCACCGACGACGCGGCGGTGCGCGAGATCGTGCCCGAGGTCACCTGCCCGGTGACCAGCTACGGCTTCAACGAGGACGCCCAGGTGCGTGCGGTCGACGTGCGCGCCGTCGGCGCGCAGATGCACTTCACGGCGCAGCGCCGCAATGGCGTCACGCTGCCCGACCTGCGCGTGGTGCTCAACCTCGCCGGCGAGCACAACGTGCTCAACGCGCTGTCGGTGATCGCCGTGGCGGCCGAACTCAACGTGCCCGACGCGGCGCTGCTGCAGGGCCTGGCCGACTTCAAGGGCGTCGGCCGGCGCTTCCAGAACTATGGCGAGGTGCCGGCCGCCCAGGCCGGCGCTGCCGGTGCCGCCGGCGGCTTCACCCTGATCGAGGACTATGGCCACCATCCGGTGGAGATGGCCGCGACCATCGCCGCGGCGCGCGGCGCCTTTCCCGGCCGCCGGCTGGTGCTGGCGTTCCAGCCGCATCGCTACAGCCGCACGCGCGACTGCTTCGAGGATTTCGTGAAGGTGCTGGGCACGGCCGATGCCGTGCTGCTCGGCGAGGTCTATGCCGCCGGCGAGGCGCCGATCGTGGCGGCCGACGGCCGCTCGCTGGCGCGCGCCCTGCGCGTGGCCGGCAAGGTCGAGCCGGTGTTCGTCGACGAGATCGGCGCCATGGCGCAGGCGGTGATCGACAACGCCCGCGCCGGCGATGTCGTGGTGTGCATGGGCGCCGGCTCCATCGGCGGCGTGCCGGGCCGGGTGGTCGAGCTCGGCGGGACCGCTGCGCCCCCGGTCGCGGGCCAGTTCACGCGCGAAGGACGCATCCTGTGACGACGACGACCAACCCCATCGACACCCCGGCGGCGATCGACGTCGCCGCGCTCGGCAAGGTCGCCGTGCTGCAGGGCGGCACCTCGGCCGAGCGGCCGATCTCGCTGCTGTCGGGCGCCGGCGTGCTGGAGGCGCTGCGGTCGCGCGGCGTCGACGCCCACGCCTTCGATCCGGCCGAGCGCGAGCTGGCCGAACTCCGGCGCGAGGGCTTCGCGCGCTGCTTCATCGCGCTGCATGGCCGCCATGGCGAGGACGGCACGGTGCAGGGCGCGCTCGAACTGCTGGGCATCCCCTACACCGGCTCGGGCGTGATGGCCTCGAGCGTGGCGCTCGACAAGGTCATGACCAAGCGCATCTGGCTGGCCGACGGCCTGCCCACCCCGCGCTACGTGCGCCTGGCGGCCGACCTGCGGGGACCCGAGCAGGTGCGCGCGGTGCCCGAGGTGCTGGGCCTGCCGCTGATCGTCAAGCCGCCGCGCGAGGGCTCCTCGATCGGCGTCACCAAGGTGCGCGATGCTTCGCAGATGCAGGAAGCGGTGACCCTGTCGGCGACCTACGACGCCGATGTGCTGTGCGAGGAATTCATCGAGGGCGAGGAGGTGACCTGCGCCGTGCTGGGCACCGGCGCCGGCGCCCGGGCCCTGCCGGTGGTGCGCATCGCCGCGCCCGAGGGCGCCTACGACTACCAGAACAAGTACTTCACCGACGACGTGAAATACCACTGCCCGAGCGGCCTGCCCGAGGCCGAGGAGCAGGAGATCCGCCGCATCACGCTGGCGGCCTTCCGCACGCTCGGCTGCCGGGGCTGGGGCCGGGCCGACGTCATGATCCGCGCCAGCGACCGCAAGCCCTTCCTGCTGGAGATGAACACCTCGCCCGGCATGACCACCCATTCGCTGGTCCCGATGTCGGCGCGTGCCGCGGGCATCGGCTACGAGGAGCTGTGCCTGCGGGTGCTCGCCATGGCGACGCTCGACTCGGCGGGCGCGCACTGACCATGGCCACCACCGCGCCCACCCCCTTCGACGTCCGGCTGATGAATTTCACGGCCACGCTGGTGTTCGTGCTGTTCGCGCTGACGCTGGTGGTCGCGCTCGCGTGGTGGGTGCTGCGCCAGCCCTTCTTCCCGATCGCCGCGCTCAAGGTCGACGGCGAGGTCACTCACAACAGCGCCGTCACGCTGCGCGCCACCGTCACGCCGCAGATCACCGGCAACTTCTTCACCGCCGACCTGGCGCGCGCGCGCGCCGCCTTCGAGTCGGTGCCCTGGGTGCGCCAGGCGGTGGTGCGGCGCGAATTCCCGAACAAGCTGCGCGCCACCCTGGTCGAGCACGTGCCGGTCGCCCACTGGGGCGACGAGGCCAGCTCGCGGCTGGTCAACGGCTTCGGCGAGATCTTCGAGGCCAACGCGGCCGAGGTCGACGACAAGCTGCCGCGCCTGGACGGCCCGCCCGACCAGGCCGGCCAGATCCTGGGCATGTACCGCCTGCTGGTGCCATTGTTCGCGCCCTACGAGATCGGCATCGAGGAACTCGGCCTGTCGAGTCGCGGCAGCTGGCACGTGCTGCTCGACACCGGCGCCGTGCTCGAACTCGGTCGCGGACGCAGCGAGGAGGTCGTCGCCCGCACCGAGCGCTTCCTGCGCACGGTGGCGCAGGTGGCGGCCCAGTACGGTCGCACCGTGGCATCGGTCGAGGGCGCCGATCTGCGCCATCACGAGGGTTACGCCCTGCGCATGCGCGGCGTCACCACCGTGGTGAACGAGCCCCCCAAGAAAAAATGAGCGAACAGCGAGGACACACACGCATGCCCAGAGAATACAAAGACCTCGTCGTCGGTCTCGATATCGGAACCGCCAAGGTGATGGTGGTCGTGGCCGAGGTGCTCGGCGGCGGCGCGCTCAAGCTCGCCGGCCTCGGCGTCGCGCCCAGCAACGGCCTGAAGCGCGGCGTGGTGGTGAACATCGACGCCACGGTGCAGAGCATCCAGCAGGCCCTGAAGGAGGCCGAGCTGATGGCCGACTGCAAGATCGGCCGCGTCTACACCGGCATCACCGGCAGCCACATCCGCGGCATCAACTCCAGCGGCATGGTGGCGGTCAAGGACAAGGAAGTGACGGCGGCGGATGTCGCCCGGGTGGTGGAGACGGCGCGCGCCATCAACATCTCCAGCGACCAGCGCCTGCTGCTGGTGGAGCCGCAGGAGTTCGTCATCGACGGCCAGGACGTCAAGGAACCGATCGGCATGAGCGGCATGCGGCTCGAGGCCAAGGTGCACATCGTCACCGGCGCCCAGAGCGCGGCCGAGAACATCATCAAGTGCGTGCGCCGTTGCGGCCTGGAGGTCGACCAGCTGATGCTCAACCCGCTGGCCTCCAGCCTGGCGGTGCTGACCGAGGACGAGCGCGAACTCGGCGTGGTGCTGGTCGACATCGGCGCCGGCACCACCGACGTCGCCATCTTCACCAATGGCGCGATCCGCTTCACGGCCGTGATCCCGATCGCCGGCGACCTCATCACCAGCGACATCGCGATGGCCCTGCGCACGCCGACCAAGGACGCCGAGGACATCAAGGTCGAGAGCGGCTGCGCCAAGCAGCTGCTGGCCGATCCCGACACGCAGGTCGAGGTGCCGGGCCTGGGCGACCGTGGCCCGCGCATGCTCAGTCGCCAGGCGCTGGCCGGCGTCATCGAGCCGCGCGTCGAGGAGATCTTCTCGCTCGTGCAGCAGGTGGTGCGCGAGTCGGGCTACGAGGAGGTGCTGTCGTCGGGGGTGGTGCTCACCGGCGGCAGCGCGGTGATGCCGGGCATGGTCGAGCTGGGGGAGGACATCTTCCTCAAGCCGGTGCGCCGCGGCATCCCGAAGTATTCGAGCGCCCTGTCGGACATGGTGGCCCAGCCTCGCGCGGCCACCGTCATGGGTCTCCTGGAGGAGGCCCGCTTCGCCCGCATGCGCGGCTACAAGGTGGCGCAGAAGAACGGTTCGGTCAAGACCGCCTTCGGCCGTTTCAAGGACTTCATCGTGGGGAACTTCTAGCCATGCCACCTTCCCCCATGTCGAGGATCGACCGGCGCTGTCCGCGCCTGCATTTCAACGAGCGATGGCGGCGCACCGGTCCGCCCTCGCGACAGCGCTGCGATGGGATCCAGCGAACGACGACGACGACGCGATTTTCAGCAACTACGGCAACAGCAACAGCAAATTCAAGGAGTCAGAAATGGCCATCGAAATGATCGAAGTGGAAGAGTTCAACCAGGGCACGCAGATCAAGGTCATCGGCGTGGGCGGCGGCGGCGGCAACGCGGTCGCGCACATGATCGAGCGCGGCGTGCAGGGTGTGCAGTTCTCCTGCGCCAACACCGACGCGCAGGCGCTCTCGCGCAGCAACGCGCCCAAGCTGATCCAGCTCGGCAGCAACGGCCTGGGCGCGGGCGGCAAGCCGGCCAAGGGTCGCGAGGCGGCCGAGGCGGCGATCGACGAGATCCGCACGGCCATCGATGGCGCGCACATGCTCTTCATCACCGCCGGCATGGGCGGCGGCACCGGCACCGGCGCGGCGCCCGTGATCGCCCGCGTGGCCAAGGAGATGGGCATCCTGACGGTCGGCGTGGTGACCAAGCCCTTCGACTGGGAGGGCGGCAAGCGCATGAGCAACGCCGACGAGGGCCTGGCCGAGCTGGAAGCCAACGTCGACTCGCTGATCGTGATCCTGAACGAGAAGCTGCTCGACGTGCTGGGCGACGACGTGACGCAGGCCGAGGCCTTCGCGCATGCCAACGACGTGCTCAAGAACGCCGTCGGCGGCATCTCCGAGATCATCAACGAGTACGGCGGCGTCAACGTCGACTTCGAGGACGTGCGCACCGTGATGGGCGAGCCCGGCAAGGCCATGATGGGCACGGCCGCGGCCAGCGGTCCCGACCGCGCCCGCATCGCCGCCGAGCAGGCCGTGGCCTGCCCGCTGCTCGAGGGCATCGACCTGTCGGGCGCCAAGGGCGTGCTGGTGCTGGTGACGGCCTCCAAGAGCTCGCTCAAGCTGGCCGAGTCGAAGCTCGCCATGAACACGATCCGCGCCTACGCCTCGGCCGACGCGCACGTGATCTACGGCGCCGCCTACGACGAGGCGCTGGGCGACGAGATGCGCGTGACGGTGGTCGCCACCGGCCTGTCGCGTCCGGTCGACGCGCGTCGCCAGGCGCCCGCGCTCGAGGTCATCCGCACCGGCACCGACAACATCCCGTTCCCGATGCCCTCGAACGGCGGCATGGGCCAGGCCGGTCACCACCACCACCAGCCGAACTACGAAGGCATGGCGGTGCCCAGCGTGTGGCGCACCAACCGCACCATGGCCGCGGCCAAGGTCGACGCGCTCTCCTCGGGCGGCATGGACGACTTCGAGATCCCGGCCTTCCTGCGCCGCCAGGCCGACTGATGACCCCCGGGCGGGCCCGCGCCTATGGCGGGCATAGCCGGCACGGTGGCGCGTCGTGGAGTTCGCGCTCCTAGAATCGCTGCCGTGCTGCAACAACGAACGCTCAAATCCATCACCCGCGCCGTCGGCGTCGGGCTGCACAGCGGCCAGCGCGTGGAACTCACGCTGCGCCCCTCGCCACCCGACACGGGCATCGTGTTCCGCCGCGTCGACCTGCCCGAGCCGGTCGACATCCCGATGACGGCCGAGTCCGTGACCGACACGCGGCTCGCGTCGACGGTCTCGCGCAGCGGCGCCAAGGTGCAGACCATCGAGCACCTGATGTCGGCCTGCGCCGGCCTGGGCATCGACAACCTGATCATCGACATCACGGCCGACGAGGTGCCGATCCTCGACGGCTCGGCCTCGTCGTTCGTGTTCCTGCTGCAGAGCGCGGGCATCGAACTGCAGAAGGCGCCCCGGCGCTTCATCAAGGTGCTGGCGCCGGTCGAGGTGCGCGAGGGCCAGGACGCCGATGCCAAGTGGGCGCGCCTGGAGCCCTATCACGGCTTCAAGCTGAGCTTCGAGATCGACTTCGACCACCGCGTGGTCGATTCCACCGGCCAGCGCTTCGAGTTCGACCTCGGCCAGGGTTCCTACAGCCGCGACATCGCGCGCGCGCGAACCTTCGGCTTCACCAAGGAGGTCGAGTACATGCGCAGCCGTGGCCTGGCGCTCGGCGGCGGGCTCGACAACGCCATCGTCATGGACGACACCAAGGTGCTGAACGTCGGCGGGTTGCGCTACGACGACGAGTTCGTCAAGCACAAGATCCTCGACGCGATGGGCGACCTGTACGTGGTCGGCCGGCCGCTGCTGGCGTCGTACAGCGCCTTCCGTTCCGGCCACGCGCTCAACAACAAGCTGCTGCGCGAGCTGCTCGCGCATCCCGAGGCCTACGAGATCGTCACCTTCGACGACGAACGACGCGCCCCGCGCGGTTTCGCCGAAGTCGCGCGCGCCTGGTAGGCCTCACGAGGACGCGCCTCCGATGTCGTCGCCCCAGCCGCTGCCGCTGCATCACTGGGGCAGCACGCTGCTGTCGCTGGCCCTGGGCCTGTCCGGGCTGCTGCTGCTGGCCACCCTCGCGTGCTTCGTCGTCTACCTGACCACGACGCAGGTGCGCTACCGGCGCCGCGGCGCGATCCTGGGAGCGTGGACGCTGTTCATGCTGGCGGTCTGCCTGGTGTGGGCGATCTCCGCGCGCGCCTGACCCGGCGTACCCTCAGCGCGTGCGGCCCTGGCGGTACATGCCGGAGGTGCTGCGCGACAGGCCGGCGGCCTCGCTGAGCCGGGCCATCGAGCTGCCGACGTGCGCATGCGTGATGGCGATGCCCAGGGCATCGGCGGCGTCGCTGCCGGGCAGGCCGGGCAGGTCCAGCAGGCGTTTGACCATCTCCTGGACCTGCGCCTTGGCCGCCTGGCCGTGGCCGGCGACGGCGCGCTTCATCTGCAGCGCCGTGTATTCGGCCACCGGCAGGTCGCGCGTCACCAGCGCCGTGATGCAGGCGCCACGCGCCTGTCCCAGCAGCAGCGTGGACTGCGGATTGACGTTGACGAAGATGATCTCGACGGCGGCCGTCTCCGGCTGGTAGCGCGCCGTGACCTCGCCGATGCCGTCGAACAGCACCTTCAGGCGCGCCGGCAGGTCGCCCAGCGCCATGTGGCGGGTGGTGATGGTGCCGCTGGCGACATAGCGCAGGGAGGCGCCCTCCGCGTCGATCACGCCGAAGCCGGTGCTCTGCAGGCCGGGATCGATGCCGAGGATGCGCATGGGACGGGAAGCCCGGGCGCGCGCCGCGTGCGCGCGCCGTCGAGGCGGGAGAGTGGGGAAGACCGCGACTGTAGTCGAGGTCCCGCGCCGATGCCCGGCGCCGCGCGTCAGAAGCGGTGGCGCACGCCGATGGTGTAGCCGTTGCGGCTGCGCGGACCGCCGGCGCTGGTCGTGCCGTTCAGGTTGGCATCGCCCTTCAGGCGCGTGGTGTCGAGCTCGACATAGGCATCGGTGCGCTTGGACAGCGCATAGTCGGCGGCCATGACGAAGAACGTCGCCCGGGCGTCGCCGGCGACGGTGGGACCGGACTGCTTGGTGCGGAACAGGTGGGCACCCAGGTTGAGCTGCGGCGTGATCTGGTAGCCCACGCCGACCTTGGCGATCTGGCGCTTGTCGGCGGCCAGGAAGGCCGGCCCGCCGAAGTTGCCATTGGCCGGGGACGTGCCGCTCCAGAGCGACGACAGGATCGCCAGGTCGACCGGCGCGGTCAGCAGGCCGTCGACGACCTTGTTCTGGCCGATGCCGGCGTTGAAGTACCAGCGGTTGACGCGATAGGAACCGCCCAGGGTCCAGGCCTCGATCTTGCGGCCCGAGCCGAAGACATAGTTCTGGAACGCGCCGCCGACGGCCAGGCCATCGGCCGCGTAGCGCAGGTAGGCGCCGGCGGTCCGCCCGCCGGTGGGCGCGTCCTCGCTCGGCGAGTACTGCACGCCGGCGCGCAGCGGGCCGTAGTCGATCACGTACTTGAGCATGTTGCTCGCGCGCGCGCTCAGCGAGAACCCGATCTCGGGCTTGAAGGCGTCGAAGTAGGGCGAATAGGGAAACGACGCATAGGTGCTGGTGACGACGTCGAACAGCACGTTGTACTGGCGCCCCAGCGTCAGGCGGCCGAAGCTCGCGCTCTGCAGGCCGACCCAGGACTGCTGGAAGTAGTTGGCCGTCGCGGGCGTGCCGTTGTCGGCGCCGAACCGGTTCTCCAGGTTGGCCAGCGCCTTCAGGCCGCCGCCGAGGTCCTCGGTGACGTTGATGCCCCAGCGGCTCTGCGACATGCCGCCGCCGATCATCTGCGTGAGCTTGCCGTCGCCCGCCGCGCCCTCGTTGGTCGTGTGGCGGATGGCCGCGTCCACGATGCCGTAGAGCTGCACCGACGATTGGGCCCAGGCGGCCGGCGCCAGTGCGGCGATGAGTGTGCTGGCCAGCAGCGGTTTCTTGCGCATCGATCCACCTCGTCTTTGTTATGGACAAAGACTTTAGGGGAAAT
>Ga0308157_10002284_pt1 | contig 32317 bp, 34 predicted proteins | sample PhyBR1_FD_201035 | JGI IMG/M metagenome (GOLD analysis project Ga0308157, IMG submission 201035) | Phyllosphere microbial communities from UC Gill Tract Community Farm, Albany, California, United States - DLSLB.R1 | ecosystem: Host-associated > Plants > Phyllosphere > Unclassified | place: USA...
ATTATTACCGCAAATACAAGTACGCTAAATAATTTTTATATTTTTGAAGAAGACTAAAAGATATCATGAGATTTATTGTATCCACATCAACGCTGTTAAAACACTTACAAACTGTAAATGGTGCTTCAAGCAGCAGTACAGTTTTACCCATATTAGAAAATTTCCTTTTTGAAATTAAAGATGGAAACTTAACTATCTCTGCTACCGATTTGCAAACGAGCATGACAACTGCTTTGGCTGTAGAATCAAAAGAAGAAGGTAAAGTAGCCGTTCCATCTAAAATTTTATTAGATACGCTTAAAACCTTACCCGACCAGCCAATTGCATTTAATATTGATGACAGCACTTTTGCCATCGAAATCAGTGCAGGCGACGGTAAATATAAACTGAGTGGAGAAAATGGCGATGATTTTCCGAAGATTCCGGTTGTAGAAAATGCTTCTTCTGTTAATTTGCCTGCATCGGTTTTAACCGAAGCCATTACCAAAACTATTTTTGCGGTAAGTAATGATGAACTTCGTCCGGCAATGACAGGAGTATTTTGCCAGTTATCTCCACAGCACATTACTTTTGTAGCCACTGATGCTCACAAGCTGGTACGCTACCGCCGTATGGATAGCAAGGCTGATAAGGCAACTTCATTTATCCTGCCTAAAAAAGCTTTAACACTTTTAAAAGGAGCTTTGCCTTCTACTGATATCAATGTCTCGGTAGATTACAATGCAACCAGCGCTTTCTTTAAGTTCGAAAATATCAATTTGGTGTGTCGTTTAATAGACGAACGCTATCCAGATTATGAGGCAGTAATCCCGACAAATAACCCTAATAAATTAATTATTGATAGGGTGTTGTTTTTAAATACACTACGCAGGGTTGTAATTTTTGCCAATAAAACCACACACCAGGTGAGGTTAAAAATCAGTGGCAGCGAGTTAAATATTTCATCAGAAGATTTAGATTTTGCTAACGAAGCACACGAGCGTTTAAGCTGCCAGTATGATGGTGAAGACCTTGAAATTGGCTTTAATGCCCGTTTTCTAATCGAAATGCTGAGCAATTTAAGTGGCGATGAGGTAACTTTAGAGCTATCTACACCAAACAGGGCAGGGCTTTTAATTCCGCAAACCAACGATGAAAATGAAGATGTTTTGATGCTGGTTATGCCGGTTATGCTAAATAATAGTTATTAGTCTACTAATTTTTTAGTTTTTATACAAAGAATGGCTTGGTTTTTGACCGAGCCATTCTTGTTTTTAACCAAATAACAACTGACCATGAAAATCTATACCAATCTCTCAAGGGTTATCCTGCTGCTTTTTGCTGTTACTATACCGGCTTTACAGGCCTGTAAAAAAAATGATCCGGATGTGGTTGTTAAGGGGGAAGCCAAAATTAAATTGGTTAATGCAACGCTTACGGAAATTGAGCAGGATGTTTATTTAGATAATGTTAAACTTACCAGCACAGCACTGGCTTTTGGTGAAACCAGCGACTACGTTAAAATACCTTCGGGCAATCGCAGTGTTGCTTACATGGGTTTGAATAATGCCAATACCAACGCTTCCTTTAATTTTATACCTTCCATTACCTATACAGCTTTTTTAGTTGCCAATAAAAATAATGTGCGCGAAATTGTAAGCTACGAAGATAACCTGAGTAATACTGAGATGGATAAGGCGAAAGTGAAGCTGATTAACCTAAGCCCTAATTTTCCGACCGGTATAAATGTGAGTGTACAGGCAGGCCTGCAGTTTGTTAATGGTTTGGCTTTTAAAGAAGCATCGGGTTACTTTACGGTAGATGCCGGTTTAAATTTAAGATATTCAGTTGTGGGATCAGGCAATATTAAAACGATTGATAATTCGAATTTTGCTGCCGGTAAAATATATACTATCTGGTTTAGCGGGACAACTGCGGCAACCTTAGAGGCACATATCATCACCGATAATTAATTTCGGTAAATTCATATGGTTTCTCCTATCTTTACGTTTTATTAGCATCAGCAATTTTTATATGAAAAATACTAATTTTTTATGGCCTAAAATAATTCTTCTTTTGCCGGTATTAACGATATTTTCCTGCATTAAGAACGATAATTTTATAAAGGGAGATGCTAAGATCCGGTATTTTCATTCGGCGGTAACAGATACTATTCAAAATTTTTTCCTGCGTGGTGTTCAGTCGGGCGCTTCTACAGCTTATGGTTCAAACAGTAATTATATTGTTGTAGCCGGCGATTCAAGTTATACCATTACTTCGAGAAATATTAACACAGCAACGGATGTGGCAAGTACAACCAGTAAATTTGATATTGGTGCCAATTATTCGATATTCTATACCCGCAAAACACCTACCAGTCCACCCCTATTAACGGTTTTTCAGGATGATGTGAAGCAAAACTTAGATTCTGTAAAACTCACATTCTTAAACCTGGGTTATACTTTAAACTCTAACGTGATTGTGAAAGATGACGGGGGCGCTTTTCCTCAGTTTACCATGAAATATGGTGATAGACTGAGCCACACGATCAAGTTAACTAAAGCTACCAGAATTTCTTTTGCTTTGGAAACACCTATAGCAACACAACCAGACGTAAATGCTTTAGATTCGCTTCCAACTACGACTTCAAAATCAATTGCCATTACTAAAGGATTGGTTTATACTGTCTTGCTTGACGGAACAAAAAAGAATGAGCTTCAAATGCGTCTGGTTTCTACCAACTAAATTATTATTGCATTCTTCTAGCATTTAATCAAGCTGATATTCATACTTTTGCCCAAAATTAGATAACTTGGAATTACTACAGCAACTATTGGATTTTATCCTGCACATCGATGTCCATTTGGCAGAGATTGTTAACGAGTACCGTACCTGGACTTACCTTATTTTATTCCTGATCATTTTCGCCGAAACTGGTTTTGTAGTAACACCGTTCCTTCCGGGCGATTCGTTACTGTTTGCAATGGGCGCATTAATTGCCGGCGAGCACGAAACAGGTTTAAACATCTGGGTTATGATGATTATTTTAATTGTGGCTGCCATTTTAGGTAATACAGTTAATTATAAACTTGGAAGTGTGTTGGGCGCTGGTGTATTTAAAGAAAAAAATAAGATTTTAAAACTCAAATACTATCATCAATCGCACGAGTTTTTTGAAAAACACGGAGGTAAAGCCATTATGCTGAGCAGGTTTTTGCCAATTTTCAGGACGATTGCTCCTTTCGTGGCCGGTATTGCCAAAATGCCTTTTGGCAGGTTTACCTATTATAATATTATTGGTGGTGTTACCTGGATTTTTGCTTTATTAATTGGCGGATATTTACTTGGACAAATTCCTGTAATTAAAAATAATTTCGAATTGGTAATTATCTTTATTGCAGTAGTAACCTTTGTGCCTGCTATATGGGCAGCCATTAAAAGCCGTTTACAATCCAAAAAGACTGAAGAAGTACTTTAAGTAGTTCAAATTAAGAGATAGAAGAAAGAGAGACTTTAGTAAAAGGCCTCTCTTTTTTTATAACTGGATTACCAATAAATAGCATCTGGTTAAACCAGGAGATGACGATCTAATTTGGTCAGTCTGATTAGAACCCTAAATCTGAACTCCACGTTTAGGCAGCCTTTTGGCCAGATTTATCTCTGTTGATTAGATTAGCAACGAGAAAAGATAAGCATTGTTGGCTATGGCTGCTGCCTGAGGATTAGCAAATAAAGGGTGGTTAAATAGCTTCGTGTCATCCGGTCTGGTGCAATGACGATTTTCTAAGTATAATACTTTTTCCGAAACGCGCTGTACTTTCTATTGTTAATGAAATAATTAACCTTAAGCGTGGCAGGCCTAAATCTCTCTGCCGAGAGTTACACCTTTCTCGTATTTGCGTTCCATATCAGCTTCCGCTTTCTTTTCCTCCGGCACTGCTTCTGTCTTAATCAGGTTTTTAAGTACAGGTTGTCCGGCATCAACCCATGCTGAATACCAGAAAGAGCCGATTTCTAATATGGCATTGCGCATTTGCTTCTCTACCATATTATTCATCCTGTCATGATAGCTTTTAGCATATTCTACTGAGTATTGCTTTAAAATGGTATTATTCCTTTCCGAAAAAGTGTATTTCTTATCAGATGGAAAAGATGTGCTTAAGGCAGCTTCGAAGGTTAAAACGGTATCAACCAGGCTATGGGTATGTTTCACAATCCGCCAGACTGCTTTTAAAGGGTTTTCGATATAATTTGCCTTACCTACTACAAAAGTATAGTGAGGAGAAAAAAGCTCGGGCAAACGACTTTCCCAAAAAGCATGGATACCAACCTGATTGGTGAGTTGTCCGTTATGGTTGGCAGTAGTATGCAACGGAACATGCGCATCACCGATGTAATGACCTAAATCGGCCGAGTATTTTAAAATCTTAACCGAATCACGGGTTTTAAAAGCTTTAACCAAGCTATAATAGGTACGCAAAATCTGCCATGGCAAAATTCCATTGGCGTTTAATTGCTTCTGCCCATATTTAACCAAAGCATCGTTCCATTTTTCAGGAATGCTATCGATGTTTTTTTCGTAGTTTTCTACATCGAGATAATGCCTTGGCGCTTCCAAGGTATCGGCGTACCTGCGCTTATCAGGGTCAACTGCATGTTCAGTAATATATTTTACATTCTTTTTGTAAAACCCGATCATATCAGCGGGAAGAGTAAAAATAGCAAGGTTATTGATTCTTTGATGAGCGAAGAATCCCCAGGAGGTACAAAGAATAACAGGGATGATTAACGCAATTAAAATCGTTAATCTTTTCATTGGTGAAAATTATTTCTGGTTAAGCATCCCCCAATTAACGAGTTAATCGGGAGAGATGCTTAATCAATATATGAAAAATTTAAGCATTTTCCATTTTTTCCTTATCTAATTTTTTCATCTGCATCACTACAGCCATTACCCTTTGGGCTCTTTCCGGGTCGGCCATTAATTCGCCAATATTTGATGGAATGATTTGCCATGAAAGGCCAAATTTGTCTTTTAACCAACCACACATGCTTTCCTGACCACCATCTTTTGTTAGTGTATCCCAGTAATAATCTATTTCTTCCTGGCTATCACAGTTAACCATAAATGAAACTGCTTCATCGAACTTAAATTGTGGTCCGCCGTTTAGCCCCATAAATTTACTTCCATTGATTTCGAAAGTAACCACCATAGGTGTAACCTGGGTAATTTTCGAATCTTTAAAAACACTACAGTAATAATTTGCTGCTGCTTCGGCCTGTCCGTCAAACCAAAGGCATGTTACAAGTCCTTTTGTCATTTTGTTTTGTTATTGGGTTTTGTTGGTACTAAGTTCAGAAAGATATCAATAGCACATAGGGCGCAAAAGAGACTTTTTAAGGGGGCAATTAGACCACTTACCAAAATATATTTATAAGTTAAGCACCAAATTGTGCAAGGTGATGATCTAAATGCTTGTAAAACATGTTATTCCATTCGTTTTTATTAAGTATGCCAAAAGAGTGCGATTCCTTTCCATCGAAATGGTTTTCACCAAGTTGCTGGGTTTTGTTCAGGTATTCTATAAGCCGGGTCTTTTCCTTTTCAAAATTCTTTTCATCTTTGATGATGAACTGAGGTCCGGTTGGATTATTTCTCGAATAAGGCTTTTCACTTACTACTTTCTTTTTCACCAGAGTCTTCAAAAGGAATTTCATGAATCTACCGGGTTTGGGGTGGATATTATCGTAAACCATTTCGTAAGTTACATTACAATGCGCCAGCATTTGCTCCACGTTCATTTTGCCCCAAAGCTGTGGAGTAGTGGGAGTAAGCTGATTAATTCTGTCAATGATTTCGGCGGTTACTTCCGGTTGGAAAATATTTTTCATGGTTTGCTTATTTTGATATAAATCTATTGAATGACTGCCAGTATTTATCTCTATAAATATCATAAGATATCTGAAATCTGTCAGTGTATTTTATCGTAATTTCATGCATTACTTTAGCAGGTTTTCTAAACTCTTTACAGGTAAAGAAAATCTCTCTTGTACCGTTAGCGGTTTCTCTGCCCAAGTTTAAATATCCATCTGTATCTTTTAATAATGCTAATATTTCATCTTCCAGATCATTTAATTGATTGTATGTGACTTTATCAGGTAGACCATTACTATCGGCAGAAAATCTAATTTCGATATTTAAAATCCATGGATGTGAAGCTTTATTTTCCCATGCCAATAAATCGGTGTTTATAACAGCTATCAATGGATTCCCATTTTCTAACTCGGCTTCGAGCATGTTATAATTGTCATTCCCGGTACTATGTCTAATCCCATCATATTTCTCTATAAACTCTTTTTCGCGCCAGGTCAGAAAATGTTTTAGTTTTTCTATTGGAATAAGTTCTTTTTCAATTTCTTCTGTCCCAACTATTTTCAAACGGTCAATAGTTGTTGCGAAGTTTAGTTCCCCCAGATAATTATCAAGAAAAATGTATACACCGTTTGTAATAGCTTTGGCGTTTTGTTTATTAAAATCGTGGTGAACAATGGTCAGGTCTATTTCATCGGGGAAGTTTGGATGCTCTGTATAGTAAAAGTTTAAATTATCTTTATTAAACTGATAGTTACCCATGCTGATGTTTACGTTTTCAATAGCTAATGATTGTTTTAACGCCGTAATGGTCCAGCCCTCAATGTTTGGTGCGGCAGCAACCAGTTCTTCTACAAAAGCAATATTTTTAATATTCCCATCAGCTGTCAGAACCAGTTCAGCGGTAGTATCATTAATCATTCCTGTTAAAAAGAAATAACCATCTTTTAATTCGGCTAATTTTGGAGAAAGCTTGTCGAAGAAGTCCTTTTCAAAATCTCCATGTGTTTTAACAACTTTGAAAAAGTTCTTTTCATTTTTCCTGAACCAGATCCAGAAATCTTCATTTGATTTAATTTGACCTTCTTTTGATCCAAATATTTTTTTTAATAAACTCATCTAATTCCGCAACATTTTAAACGAAAACCATCCTAATAATACAATAATTACAGCCATTAATACCCATAGCCAGGCTTTGTTTTCGAACAAAGGTTTGGTTGTTTTAGCCGAGTAGGCCGGATTTTGCTGCTCTTCGCCGATGGCAAGTGAACTTAAGCCTGCAGGTATTTTATTTTCGAATTTATCGATTTCATAATTGGGTGCAATAGCTTTATCGTAGCCATAATATAAAGCATAAGGTAGCTTTGGATCATCAAAACGGGCAATTAACTCATATACATTGCCTTTTAGTGCCAAACCGCTTAATCGTAATGGTTGATTATCATTGTTTTGGATGGTAATTCTCAGCTTAGCAGTTATGGTATTCTGGAAGCTAAATACAGGTTTTTCGATGGAACTAATGGTGCCAGTGTAAAGAACCATGTAATTGTACTGGACACCTTTATCGGTTTTAAAGCTATCGGTAGCGTATTCAATTTTAAAGGGGCGGTAAAAATCAAATTCGTTTTGAGCATTTAAACTTAATTGTGATACTGGTACAGGATCTGTTAAATTAATATCGATAACTGTTTCTTTGTGCGTTGCATCGTTTTTAATGTTGTACGATTGATATTTAATGTTTTGGAATATACCTTTTACCGTATCTGTTTTTAAAACTTTTGTAGATAAAAGCGCAGGCCGGGTATTACTTTTTACCGCAATACGAAAATAAGCGTACTTTGCATCCGGAAAATTCAACCTGGTAAAATGATAGTCGGTATATTGGTTTTTGATTGATAAAATCCGGTAATCTTTTGCAATGGTAAACCAGCTTTGGTTATCGTTACTACCTTCGAGGCTAACTTTCCAGTCGAAATTTTCCTGTTTGAAATTCAGGTTAATCTGGTTGATTACAGTTGATTCCGAGGGCTGAAAGGTATAATAGTAAACCTGGTTTGCATTGCTTTGGTTCAATTGTTTAAAAGCAATTTCGTGCGCCGTCACCTGATCGCCCCGTTGTTTTAACAGGTATGGCACTTCAATGGAGTCTTTGCCATTGATGCCAAAAATGCGCAGGTCTTCAAGGCCTGGTTTTAGCTTTTGGTACATGGGATTAGGGAGCACCAGTCTGTGCCAGTTAGTTTGTACACCCGTAATTTCCCTTTTTAAGGAAAAAGGGGCAGTTTGTGCGTTCGCGGCTATTGCGCAGGGCAAAAGCCAGAAAAGCAGCTTATTTTTTAGTTTCCACATCATCAATAATTAAATGTTTGTACTTGTTGTATAGGAAAGAAATGATCAGCAGTAATACACCGAGCGATACGAAAACAATGGTTTTAGAAATGGTACTGAGATAAGCAATATCATAAACAAATAGTTTGATGAGTGTAATGCCAAATAATACCATTGCCCCAATGCGTAAGTGTTTTTTGTTTTTGGCCAAACCCAAACCAATTAAAAATAATGAATATACTCCCCAAAGGATGCTTAAGCCTAATTTATAACTGTTATCTAAACGGGCCAGTTCTAAAATATTAATCAGCTCGCTGCTGATTACCCATAAAGCGGAAATATAAAGCAGATAATCGAAAAGGGTTTTTAAGTTGCTTTTAAATAAGCTGGAATTGATTAACCGGTAGAATATTGCAATTAATAAAGCAAAGGAGGCAATAGAAACATAACGGATGCCAATATTAAAAATCCCGATCTTGAAATAGTTATCGTCCGGAAATAAATATTTGTCCCTGAGCTCGCTTAAATTGTAAAGGCCATTGGTTAAAAACGAGGTAATAACCAACAGGTTGATGACCAGACAAGCAATAGCCAGTTCGCTGCTTTTAAGTTTTTTCAGGTTGAAGTAAGATAAAGCTGCAGCAAAACATAAGGTATAGATATAAATCCAGGCTGTTTTTAGCTTTTCGTAATTGTAGTTATAGGAATAGCTGGCATAATCGGTATTTGTTTTAGGGTGTGTATTAATTTTAGAGACTTCGAAAAGGTTATTAAAATGCTTGGAAATTTCCATAAGGAAGGAAATGTATACCACAAACAACAAAATAGCAGGAATGCTGTAAGTCAATATCTGGCGCATCCAAAGCCATTCTGCAGGTTTTTCATTTTCTTTCTTGCTGATGCTAAGCATCCATGCGAAGCAGGCTATAAAGATAATTGCGGTTAAGAAACCTACGTTCAATACAGGTTTAACTATTAAATCGTTGCCGTCGTAACCCGCATAACTTATCCAGTCTTCTAAAAGGCTAAAAAAGGCAAGAAAAATGAGTGGAAAGGAAAGTTTTTCGTAAATGACAATCCGTTTAACCCTGCCCAGGTAAAAGAGCACCGCGGCCTCAACTGCCCAGAATATAGTTACCCAGCCGCCATCAAGTTGTACTGGTACTGCCATGGTAATAAAGGTAATCACCAGGGCCAGAATGAGGTAAAACAGGTTTTTGTCTGCCAGTTTTCTTTTGTAAATAATCAGGCTTACTACAAAGTGAATTACTCCGTTAGCCAGGGTAAACAAGCCTAAAAACGCTGTGCTGTTTTTATTGTCGCCTATAATTAAATAACCCAGACCATAAAAAATAAAAGCGTTTAAGAGTATAATCACTACATCGCTTAAACCGAATACTTCTCTTTTAACTACTTTATAAGCCAGATTGGTAATGTAAAAAGTGATAAAGAATATTGAGGCGAATAGCAGGGCTAAACCAAAATACTGGTTATTGCTGCTTAAATCTAAACGCCAGGCCGAAAAAATAATCCAGCTTAAACCGAAAGAGACATAAAATAAAGGTTTCCAGTATTTTTTAAAACTCAGTATCAGAATCCCAATGTTGATGATAGCCATGTAGCTAAATAAAACCCCCACTTTCCCTGAACCATCACTTAGTAAAAAGGGAACTGCGTAAGCGCCTACCAGCCCAATGTGTGCAATAACCTGTTTATTGTATTGAATGGAGGCAACCACGGTAAAGGAGGTGAAAATCACCATTAGCCCAAAGGCCATAGCCTGAGGAATCAGGGCATAAAAATCGTAAGCAGCATAGGTGATGAAATACATGATGGCTATGGCGCCGCTAACCAAAACTGCCGAAAAATTTTCGTACTTAGCCTTTAATTTAATAGCAAAGCCCATTAAGCCGGCACCCACGGCATAGCCCAGCACAATCCGAGTTAACGGGCTAATCATTTCGTGGTCAATAGCGTATTTAGCGCCAATGGCTACACCAATAATCAGAATCAGGATACCGATTTTACTGATCAGGTTTTCACCAATAAATTTCTCGAAATCCGATTTAACCATGTTTTCGCGCTTAAACCGGTCGGTAAAATTAGGTTGTAACGGATTTTGTGGTCTAGGTAAAGGCGAGGGGATTGGGTGCGGGGTAGCCGCATGCTGTGTTACCAGACTTGGCGGGGTATTTTTAGGTGGCGGTACAAAAGCCGGTTCTGCAGCTGCTGGAGCACTCGTGGCCCCTGGCGATTGTAAAGCTTTAACTTCCTGTCTTAAAGCCTGAATCTCAGCTTCAAAGCCTTGTTGCCTCAGCAGTAAATTTTCGAGCTTAACTAAAAGCAGGTTTAATTTTTCCGAATTATCCATCCGATATCTGGTTTGCGTAACTTAATTGATTAAATATAGGAAATGAATTTTGATCGGGTCAGGAAATTATTTGCTATGCCGGTAACAGTTCTGTATAAAATGCCACAAATTCGCAGATAAGGGAATAACCATCGCGCCACTCCAGATAGTTGGGACTGGCACCAAAAACCTTATCGAAGCCATTTTTTCTGAACAGCATCTTAGTACGGGTAATGTGGTAATATTGTGAAACCACTATAATACTTTCAATGTGGTAGTTACTTTTGAGCTTAGCTGCGTTTTGGACTGTTTTTAAGGTATTATCACCCTGGTTGTCCGTAATAATTGCAGTAGCGGGAATGCCCTTTTCGATTAGAAAATCACGCATTTTATCACCTTCATTAAAGCCTTCACGACCATGTCCACCACTTACAAAAAGCATTTTAATACGGCCATCCTGGTATAAGGCCAGGGCACGTTCCAGTCGTTTTTGCAGTCTTGCTGATAAGGTTCCGTCCTCGTTTACCTTGCTGCCCAACACCACTCCCAAATCAGCATTTCTTGGGGTATTGTTCGTTCCGTCAATAATAGTAACGCAGATATGAATGCTAAACCAGAGCGCTAAGCCAATAAGAAAGGTTTTGGCAAGTGGGCTAATTTTCAATCGAGGGCTTTTAAAAACTGGCTGATGTCGTGTGTCCATTCGGTTTTATATTGGGTTAGGTAGTTGTCGTGACCGGCTAAAGGATAGGTGTGGAGTAATTTCTTTCCTTTCAGGTTGTTAAAAATTTCATCGATTTCAACACGTGAAACCCGGCTGTCTTTTTCGCCGTATAATAGCAAAGCAGGGCATTTTATGTTTTTTGCATCATCAACAGGTCGCAGGTTAAAACCATTAAATTGATGTTGAAAACCTCCCCAGAATACCAGAATATTGGCCAGCGGGAAGCTGGGAAGATTTAAAATTTTAAACCGGGCCTGGGTTGTTTTTAACAGGCTGCTGTAAGGACATTCAATAATCAGTGCATCGGGATTGAGGTTAAAATCGCTGAGCGCTTTCATTGCCGCTACAGCGCCCATAGAGGTGCCAAACAAAATGGTTGGTTTCTTTTCAGTTTGCTGAACATACTGATAAACGGTTTTAACTTCTTCTGCTTCGTTAAAACCAATGGTAGTTTCATTACCTTCGGAGCCGCCGGAGCCCATAAAATCAACCAGCAGGGTGTTGTAGCCCAACTGGTAGAAAATGCCAGCCTTGTTTATTAATCCGGATTTTGATGCGCTATAGCCATGAAACATAATTACAGTTCCTTTTGCTTCGGGATGTTTAATGAGCCAGCATTCTAATTTTTTATTGCTTTGGAGTTTAATGGTAGTATAAGGCAAATCAGGTTTCTTTTTGTTTACCGGGCGTGGATTAGATACTCCTGTAAAAAGTGTCTTTATTTTCTCAGCCATTGAAAGTTGCTCTGGCTTGGCTGTTTTGGTTACTTTTTGCGTAGAAAAATGCGTGAGTTGGTAAGCCTGATTATAAGCTATTATGTTTGCGAGTATGAATAAGGTTAATACTGTCCATAACAGGATTTTAAGTAACCTGCGTGATGTTTTTTTAGTGCGATGGCTTGTTGGTTTAAGGTACATGCAGCAGCTATAATTAAATTTTAATCAGCGTTTTAAACACTCCGTCAATTACCTTGGCCATCCGGTCAATATCCAGGGTTTCCATGGTATCGGTAACCTGATGGTAGTTTTTATTCCGGTAAAAAGAGGTGTCGGTAATCATTAAGGCACTGTAGCCGAATTTCCAATAGTTCAGGTGGTCTGAAAAATCGATACCTGGCAAAGAAGTGGGCCCGCTAAAGGTTTTAGTGAGGATGGTATTCCCTTTTTTAAAGCCTGAAGTAAAGTTGTTGGCGAATTTACCTGCGCCAAATTTTTTAACCAGCGTAATGTAATCGCCCTTATTGCCATAAAACCATGATAAAATACCCAACGGATAAGATTGTGATTTTTTTTCGGTTTTAAAGTAACCAATCATTTCTAACGAAATCATGCCGTAAACATCAACTTTATTAAGTTCGAGCCATTTGGCATGCACATAACTTCCCATATGCGCCGTACGGAAATAGGGTGGCTCTTCTAAAGTATAGGCAACTAAATCTATGCGGTGGTTTAGCTTCTGATCTTTTAGCAACCTGGCGAGCTCTAACAGACCGGTTACTCCGCTTGCATTATCGTCAGCACCTTCCTGTTCGCCACAGCTATCATAATGTGCACCTACAATTATCCGCTTTGCCTTTGAGGTACCAAAAGAACAGATCACATTTTTATAGATCTTCTGATCGACTGTATATTCCTGAATATACACACTATCGGCATATTTTTTAAATACCGAACGGATATAACCGGCTGTTTGATTTAGCTGATCAATATTTTGATGAGTGCGGTATTTTGGCGTTTTGGTTAAGGCTTTTAAATGCACTTTTATAATGGTTGTATCAGGTTTGTCTGCAGCTTTACACCAGCTTGCTAATAATAAACAGAAACTGAAAACTAAGATTTTTGAGCGTGTCATTTGTTGAGTTACAGGATACGAATATAACAAATTCGAAAATTACCAACAGGATAATAACTCGTTTTATGGAATGATATGACTTTAGTGAAACCCAATCGATAAAGATTTTTAATACTTTTACGGCAAAAAACAGTTGCTATGGAATTATCCTGCCCGATATCTGCCGAAAGAATAAATGAAAATGTGGTACGCATTATAGCCTTTATAGTTGCGGTAATCGCTACCGCTTGTTTAATCTTTGCCAATTATTGGGCCATTGTGTTTTTGATTTTTGATTTTGCCAGCAGGGCTTTTACTTCCGGAAAATTCAGTTTATTGAAGTTCATCGCAATAAAAATTGACCAGAAACTGGCGCTGCCAAAACAAATGAAAGATTTGGCTCCAAAGAAATTCGCCGCAACCTTAGGCTTTGCATTTTGCCTGCTGATTACGGCGATGTTCTTGTTCGATTTCCCTGTAGCAGCAATGATTTTTACTGCCATAATGGTGCTATTTGCTTTACTCGAAAGCTTATTTGCCATTTGCGTGGGCTGTTATGTTTACAGTTTCCTGAAGTTGTTAAAAGGCAACAAAGTTTAAATTATGGCTGTAAAGCCTTTCTAACTGCCGGGGCAATCCGGGTACCATAAATTTCTATTGCTTTCATCATAGCTACATGCGATGGGCCACCAACATCCATGTGGGCCGAGAAGCGGGTTAGTCCAAATGTTTCCTGCAAAGCCAGGATTTTATCAATGGCCTGGTTGGCATCGCCAATAATCAAAGCTCCATCTGGTCCCATTCCGGCATCGAACTGGTTGCGCTGATAGGGTGCCCAGCCACGTGTACGGCCAATCCGGTTCATTTGCGCCGAATACAGTGGGTAATAATAATCTGCTATTTCGCTCGTGCTCTCACCAAATAGTGAGTGCATGTGTACACCAACTTCAAATTTGTTCATATCATGACCGTAAGCCTGATATACTTTTTTGTAATAATCAAACAATGGTTTAAACTGTATGGGCTGACCACCAATAATGGCAAACATAACTGGTAAGCCCAGTCTTCCGGCACGTTCTACAGATTCGGGTGTACCGCCAATGGCTACCCAGATTTTTAAGTTATTATCTACCGCACGGGGTAAAATTTCCTGGTTATTAAGCTCAGGCCTAAATTTACCTTTCCAGCTAATTTTGGAAGACGCATTGATTTTTAAAAGCAAATCCAGTTTCTCTTCGTAAAGCTCGTCGTAATCCTGCAGGTTATAGCCAAACAAAGGGAACGATTCGATAAAGCTGCCACGGCCAGCCATTAATTCGGCCCGGCCATTCGAAATTAAATCGATTGTAGCAAAACTTTGATATAATTTTACCGGGTCTGATGAACTTAAAACAGAAACCGCACTGCCAAGCTTGATGTTTTTAGTTACGGTTGCTGCTGCAGCCAGAATAATTTCCGGACTCGACACGGCATAATCCGGACGGTGGTGCTCGCCAATACCATAAAAGTCCAAACCCACTTCATCCATGAGTTTAATTTCAGTTATAATTTCCTGAAGTCGTTGTTGGGCGGGTTGAATTTCTCCCTTTGCATTGATCTGCAAATCGCCAAACATGCCAATACCTAATTCCATACGTTAAAATAATTTTAACAAAGGTAACGGCTTTGTGTTTGCCGGTTTTTGATGTATGGTAAGAAATGAATTAACTGGCTTTGGTTTCATCACTCAATTTGCCTAACGATTTTAAGAGGGAAGCCAGTTCCTCAAACTGATAATCAAAATTGGTAACATCAATGTCGAATTTCTTTCCGTTCTTTAGCGAGATAGTAATAAAATAATGGGGATGTCTTTGGAGAAAGATAGTATTATTATCAATGGATTTGATGGTGTTAATTTCTTCCCATTTAAACGTTCCCTTATCTATGAAGGTTACTTCGTTTTGATCAGCAATAACTGCGTATTCATCCTGCTTTGAAATCAAATTCTTAAAAAAGAAGAACATGAATATCACAAGTAATGCCAAAGCAATCAATACTGAAGCTGTTTCGCTTAAATTCGAGTTAAAGATTATAAAAACCACAACTAAAGGAAAAATACTAAAGCCAATAATTAATGGAGCCAGATTGCTATTGTCTTTTACTTTAATAGATGTAACCATTTTTTGAGCGATTGTGCGGTTAATTTAGCTATTCTTTTTCAGAAACCACAAAACCACCTTGCGCGAATAACAATCTGCAACAACTTTTAAAAAAGCAAACCGCAACCTTCAACTGTAAATTGCCAACTGAAAACTACTCTATCTTCTTGCCTTTCATCGCAGTCGAAATTGCTGCATCCATTACGCGCTCAGCAAAGGGACGGGTAAATTCGTTCAGTTCATCCGCTTTTTTAAGAATGGTATCTTTTTCTTGCGAAGCTAAAGCCGTTTTAAGCGCTTCGATATGTGCTACGGTTTCTGCAATTTCGGCTTCGGTTAAATGTGCCGCATGTTTTTTAATGAAACCTTCTGCTGTGTAAACCAATTGTTCACCCTCGCTTCTGGCTTCGATGAGCATCCGTTGCTGTACATCGCTTTGTGCATGCTCAATACTATCCAAAAGCATTTTCTCTACGGTATCGTCACTTAAACCGTAGCTTGGGGTAATTTCGATTTCCTGTTTTACGCCCGAGCGCAGCTCAATTGCCTGTACGGTTAAAATACCATCGGCATTAAGCAGGAAATTGATATCTACTTTAGGTAAACCTGCAGGCATAGCCGGGATTCCTTTTAAATCGAATTCAGCCAGTTTACGATTTTCTTTTACCAGATCGCGTTCGCCCTGGTAAACCGAAATTTTCATGTTCACCTGCCCATCAACAGAAGTGGTGTACTGCCTGCCGGCTTTGGTAGGTACTTTACTGTTGCGCGCAATGATAACATCCATCAAGCCACCCATGGTTTCGATACCCAAAGAGAGTGGTGTAACATCAAGTAATAAAATATCCGAGCGGTTTCCGGCCAGTACATCGGCCTGAATGGCTGCACCTAAAGCTACTACTTCGTCGGGGTTAATATTATCCTGCGGGGTTTTGCCAAAGAAATCTTGAACTTGTTGTTTTACATATGGCGTGCGGGTAGAACCACCAACTAAAATTACTTCATCAATATCAGCAGCTGTTAAATCGGCATCTTTTAAGGCGTTTTTACAGGCCGTAATGGTTTCGTCAACCTTAGCAGCAATTAACTGTTCGAAGGTTTGCTTATCGAGGGTACACCAGATTTCACCTACTTTTTCGTTATATAAATTCTGGCTGGAAAGTGCTTTTTTTGCAGCTTCTGCTTGTAGCCTCAAAGTTTGCATTAAGATGTTATCCTGCGCCAGGGTCGCTACATCGAGTTTGTTTTGATTAATCCAGTAATCCAAAATCGCCCGGTCAAAATCATCACCACCCAAATAGGTATTTCCGTTGGTAGCCAGTACTTCAAAAATTCCGTTCTGAATTTGCAGGATGGATACATCAAAAGTACCTCCGCCTAAATCGTACACCGCGATGGTTTTCTGTTGCGTAGGGTCTAAACCAATTCCATAAGCCAAACTGGCCGCGGTAGGTTCGTTTACAATGCGCATTACATCTAAGCCTGCCAGTTTTCCGGCATCACGGGTGGCCTGGCGCTGGCTATCGTTAAAGTAAGCCGGAACGGTAATCACAGCACGGTTAACCGGGGTTTTTAGTGCATGTTCGGCTCTGGCTTTAAGTTCTTTCAATATTTCGGCAGATAGCTCGATAGGGGTATAGAAACGATCACCTGCGTGGATTTTTACCAGTGCATCGGTATCGTCATCAATAATTTTGTAAGAAAAAGTAGCGGCATGATCGGCTACATCTTTGTACGAACGTCCCAACAATCGTTTAACCGAAAATATCGTGTTCGATGGATCGGTGGTCAAAAACTCTTTCGCCTCATTACCTACAATGGCTTCATTCTGGCTGTTGAAATAAACCACCGATGGCACCAATACGCCTTTGCCCGAATCGTTAATTACCTGTGGGTTTTTATCGGGGTTAATAAATGCGACCAGGCTGTTGGTAGTACCTAAATCTATTCCGACGATAATTTCTTCCTTTTGAAACGAACCTGTAGCAAGGTTAATCGATATTTTTGCCATAGCCGCAAATTTACAATATTGTTCCAAGGTTTAAGAACCCGAATGTTTTTTAAAAGTCAATTCGCAGGAGTCCTAAGCCAATGAGGCGGAGTCGGATGATAAGGATGTTATTAGCCGAAAAGTTCTGATGTTCGATTGTAGCTGCTGCTTTGAAGTTTTATATGTTTATATTTTCTGACTTCCGAATTTTTAACGGGGTTATTTATTTTTCTCCTCAATCCAAAGACTCATGTATTTTGTACTTTGAACAGTGTGGTGGTTTAAGATCTGGCCAATAAAATTGGTCTGACGGTGTTTAGTTAAACCTGACAACAATTCCTCTACCTTCTGCATAAAAGCATCAGTAAAAACAGTGGAGGCATAACGTTCGTTGATAATTTGAATTCCATGTTGCTGTGCTGCCCGCCATTCAGTTTCACCCTGGTATAGTTGAGCAGCCTGCTCGGCGAAAGAGATTAAATCATCTTCAATAATGCCACTCCACGGCAGATCGCCTTTCATGGCTTCGGCGCCAACAGTTGTGGTTACCGAAGGAGTACCGGTTAGCATGGCATCAATAAATTTACCTTTAACACCAGCGCCAAACTGGATTGGTGCCAGTAAGACTCTGTGCTGGGCAATGGTTTCGCGGGCATGTAAAGCACGACCTTTGATGAAAAACTTTTCAGCCTTGTTTTCGAGTTGTAATACCTTTTGCGAAGGATAGGCACCATAGATATTAAGCCTGGCATGGGGGAGTTTTTTGCGCAGCAGAGGCCAGACCTGGTTTTTTAAAGTTTGAACAGTGTGCCAGTTGGGTTCGTGCAGAAAATTGCCAATGAAAACAAAATCTGTCCTGTCAGAAAATGGAACCCAGTTTTGAACGATATCTATAGTAATTTTTTCCTCTAAAAAGGGAAGGTAGTAAAGTAAGCTACCCTCAATTTTAAATTGTTCTTTGAGGAGTTTTATTTCTGTCTCTGAGATAATCAAGGCAAGATCACAACGTAGAATAGAAGCAATTTCGCGTTTAGCGGTATCAGAGAACAGATTTGGTACTTCCTGCTTTTTGGTGCCTTGCTTGCGTGCCTGCCGTAAAAAATGTAAATCTTCGGTATCTAAAATTCGCAAGGCATCAGGGCATTCCTGCTGCACGCGCCAGCCATATTGTTCTTCAACCATAAAACGATCGAAAAGCACGATATCAGGGAGCTGCACTTTTAAAAAAGTATTGAAACTTTCATCGTTTAACTTAATTTCCTGTTCAATAACGCCTGTATTGCTAAAATTGTAGCTGAATTCGCTTTTTGATGCTGCGCAGGCAAAGGTAATCTGATAGCCCTGAGCCAGAAATAAATGGACAAGCTGGATCATTCTGGTTCCTGCAGCCGAGGAATCGGGCTCAGGCCAAACCAATCCGATAATCAATAATTTTCTGGTGTGCATATCCTAAAATTTATGCAAAATAAATGCTTTTTTTCTGCTCCGACACATTTAAAATGATTTAGGTGGATTCCTCACTACGTTCGTCAACGAAATCGGTGAGGAATAGTAGTGCAAACATTTTAAAGCGTAGCTATTATTTTTAATTTTGCAGTTCGAAGAGAAACCACATGTTAGGATTAAAATTATTGACAGACCCGCGTTGGGCAAATATTGCTGAATCGAATTTAGAAGAAATTTTATCAGACCATGCCTGGTGCGAGCAAAAAGCTGCCAGTAATGCCATTACGCTAATTACCCAAAATTCAGAACACCAGGATCTTGTAGATGAGTTAACGGCAATTGCCATTGAAGAGATGCAGCATTTTCAAATGGTGATTAAAATCATAAAGGAACGGGGTTATACTTTAAGCCGCGAGCGTAAAGATGACTATGTCGGTCGACTGGTAAAATTCAGTAAAAAAGATGGTAGCCGTAACCAGGCCTTTATAGACAGACTTTTGTTTGCCGCTATGATCGAAGCCCGAAGCTGCGAGCGCTTCAGGGTACTTTCTTTAAATATTAAGGATAAGGAACTAGCGAAGTTTTATCACGAATTAATGGTTTCTGAAGCTGGTCATTATACTACTTTCTTAAACTTTGCCCGTAAATACAGCACCGATGTGGATGTTGAAAAACGCTGGAAAGAGTGGCTGGATTTTGAAGGTGAACTGATTCAGAGTTTCGGTAAAAAAGAAGCGATACATGGTTAAACCTGTTTCAATTGAGTATTCTTAACGAATAACTGCAAACTCTTTTTTATGAATATTCCACAACCAGATCACAATGTCCTGGTAGCTGTCAATTCCTTTTTGCTGGTTGTTAAGTTTTAAGAATCGGTCGAAAGCAGCATCCATGTAGCCAAACATTTGTCCGTTGTATTTGCGCCAGAATTCTTTTTCTGTTTTAAAATCGGCCAAAACCTGGGGCAGAAGCTTGTTATACAGTAATTTGTAATCATCGGGCGATTTCATCCTGATTTCGAAAAGAATATACCTGAGCATTTCGTAATTTGCGGAGTACTGGTAATTCAAATCAGGACTGTTGCTCGCAGTCAAATAACCCAACAGGTTGGCTTCATCCTCATAAGCGATACCCAATTGGTGAGCAATTTCATGACAGGAAACATAAGGTTTAACAAAATCGGGCAGATTGGTATTCATATTGGCTTCGCCGGAAAGAGGGGCATAATAGCCTTCAATCCCCACTTTGCTAATTACCCAAGGACTTAGCACCGCCTTTAAACAAGGATTTGAATACCGAAATAAAGCACTTTTCTTTTCCATTAAACTGTAGGCCTGAGCCGAAGTTTTTTCAAGATCGGCAACCTGATAAGCTGGAATTTTGCCCTGCTTTAACTTTAGCGCATTTGTTTTGTCTACGAAATAGCTTCCTAATGTTACCAGTTCTTTAACAGTGTACTTTTCGTAGCCAATACCCAACGCTTCGCTCACACTCGGCCGGCTGTAATTTAAGCCCCAAACAATTTTAAATATAATATACAGCAGCAATAAGAAGTTTAAGACCTGTAGCGGAATTGTAACCCTATCTTGCTTTTTTAGCGTTTTTCTGCTTTTGTAAAGCCTTACTGTTTTATAGAGCACAAACGCAATGAGGATCGCATAAATGATATCGCCAATGGCAAAAGGAAAAATACCAGATATAAACCTTAATGTAGCTGAAATATAAAGATAGGCGCCTGTTGAGTAATATTTTTGAACAATAGCAGGAAAAAAGCCAAAAACATAAATCAGAGCAGCTAAACCAAGAAGTATCGTTGATTTAAAAATTACAGCCCGGTTAGTCATTTTTTGCTGATAATCTATCGGGTAAATGTTAAACGTTTACCTACCTGGTCGGTAGTAAATTTACCTTTAACATAAGCCAGGTTGCCCGAAACAAAAGTATGAGTAATGCTGGCTTTAAAGGTATCGCCATCAAACGGGCTCCAACCGCATTTATAAAAATTGTTGAGTTTGGTTACGGTCCATGGATCGTTTAAATCAACCAGTACCAGGTCGGCCCAATAACCCTCACGGATAAAGCCACGTTGCTCGATATCGAAGCAAATGGCGAGATTATGCGCTGTTTTTTCGACGATTTTTTCTAAAGAGATTTTACCCTGTAAATGCATTTCCAATAAAGCGGGTAAAGCATGTTGCACCAGTGGACCACCCGAAGGCGCCTGTGCATAAGCTTGTTGTTTTTCGGCTAAAGTATGTGGTGCATGATCGGTTGCAATTACATCAATATTATCATTTAAAACACCTGCAAGGATTCCATGCTGATCGGTTTCTGTTTTAACAGCAGGGTTCCATTTAATGAAATTACCTTTGGTTGCATAATCCTGATCGTTAAACCAAAGGTGATGCACGCAGGCTTCAGCAGTAATTTTTTTATCTTTTAATGGAATGGTATTGTCAAATAACGCAATTTCTTTTGCAGTTGAAATGTGTAGGATGTGTAAACGTGTTTGATAGGTTTTTGCCAGCTCAACTGCTAATGACGATGATTTGTAGCAAGCTTCAGCACTTCGAATCAGGGGATGCATTTCGATGGTTAAGTCATCGCCATATTTGGCTTTAAACTCAGCCAGGTTATGGCGGATCGTGGCCTCATCTTCACAATGTGTAGCAACTAAAATGGGTGCTTTACTAAAAATGTTTTCCAGGGTTTTTTCGTTGTCAACCAGCATGTTCCCTGTTGATGAGCCCATAAAAACCTTAATTCCGCAAACGTTTTTCGGATCGGTTTTTAAAACCTCTTCAATATTATCATTACTGGCTCCCATATAAAACGAATAGTTAGCCAGTGAGGTTTGCGCCGCAATATCATATTTATCAGCAAGTAATTCCTGAGTTAAAGTATTAGGTACGGTATTAGGCATTTCCATAAAGGAAGTAATACCGCCTGCAACAGCGGCCATACTTTCGGTAAAAATGTCCGCTTTGTGTGTTAAGCCCGGTTCGCGGAAATGCACCTGGTCATCAATCATACCTGGTAAAAGATATTGCCCTTCTGCATTAATTTCCTGTGCACCGGGTGCAGTAAGGTTCCGACCAATTTTGGCAATAAATCCATCTTTAATTAAAACGTCGGCAATAATTTGGCGTCCTTCGTTTACTATTGTAGCTGCTTTTATCAGGTAAGTATTCATGGTTTCAAAGGTAAAAATAGATTTGGGAAGTTAGATAGGAGATTTGAGAAATTAGGGCGGGTTTATATAAATACGCTTGATAAACTAATCTCTACATCCTTTAAATACCGGCTTCCAAATCGCGTTTACTTTAAACCTTCTGTCTTACACCTTCAAACCCTCAACCTTAATCACTATCTTTGTGCGCTATGGCAAAACCGTTCGAAGAATTTAAGTTAAACAGGCAAATTTTAAATGCTGTGGCCGATGCGGGTTACACCGTTGCAACGCCGATACAGGAAAAAGCAATCGCACCCATATTATCCGGACAAGATATTTTTGGTATTGCCGAAACTGGTACCGGAAAAACAGCAGCCTTTGTATTGCCGATTTTAATGCAGTTAAAATATGCGCAGGGCGAAAATATCCGTGCCCTGATCTTATCGCCAACCCGCGAACTGGCTATGCAGATAGAGGAACAGGTAAAATTGTTTTCTACTTATACAGACCTGCGTTCACTCGTAATTTTTGGTGGTATTGGGCCTAAAACACAAAAGGAACAACTTGCAAAAGGTATTGATATCCTGATTGCCACACCAGGCAGGTTTCTTGAACTCTATTTATCAGGCGATATAAATACCCAAAGTTTAAAATTTTTAGTGCTGGACGAGGCCGATAAAATGATGGATATGGGCTTTATTGGCTCCATACACCGTATTTTAGAAATTGTACCGCGTAAGCGTCAAAACTTGTTGTTTTCAGCAACCATGAGTGACCTGGTTCAAAAAATTGCGGGTGATTTCCTGAAAAACCCAACTATTGTAGAAACAGCACAACAGGCAACGCCGGCAGCCAATGTAACGCAAACGCTTTATTACGTTCCGAATTTTAAAACGAAATTAAATCTGCTTCAAAGTTTGCTTAAGAATGACGAGGCTTTTAGCCGTTTAATTATTTTCTGTAAAACGAAAACCGTTGCCGATAATATTTTTGCTTTTATTGAGCGTAAGTATGGTGCAGATAACGTTCGGGTTATCCATGCCAATAAAGGCCAAAACACGCGGATTAACTCTATAAACAGTTTCAAAGAAGGCAATGTCAGGGTTTTAGTGGCAACTGATGTAGCCAGCAGGGGGATAGATGTAAGCGATGTGAGCCATGTAATTAATTTCGATGTACCCATCATTATTGAAGATTATGTACACCGCATTGGGCGAACCGGCCGGGCTTTTGCCAAAGGCGATGCCATCACTTTTGCTACCGATGGAGAAAAATATTACATCCGGAAAATCGAGAAACTGATTCGTCAGTCTATTCCGGTTGAAGCCATTCCACAAGGCGTTTTTATTGAAGAAACGCCTTACGAAGAACGCCAGCACATTGCCAAAGAAATAGATTTGCAAAAACGTAAAGAAGATCCTGATTTTAAGGGTGCTTTCCACGAAAAGAAAAATGCAAAAGCGATTGAACAAAAGGTAAGGGATAAAGCTAAGACGAAAGCAGGTAAAGCGGTTAAAAGTTTTAAAAAGGGCAAACGTTTCGATAAGAAAAAATAACTATGAAACTTCGCGTTACTCCGTTAAATATTGTAGGGGCAATTGGCTTAAGCTTATTGGTGTTGAGTCTTTTTACTGAGAAAAGTACAGCCCCAAGGCAAGTTAACCTGAGCGGATTCTATTTGCTCATTTTAGGCTGTTTGGTAGCGGTTACTTTTGTAACCGATCTTATCTTCCGTTTTACGTTAAAAGATATCAAGCGAATCTGGATGATAGAACTGATATTTATTGTTATAGCCGCAATCTTGATGTTAATATTACAAAAAGTAGTATAATACAAAAGCGAAGTATTTGGTAAAATCATCATCTTTGCCCCCGAATTAAATATCCATAAATCGGTGTAATCCGTTTATCGGTGAAATCCATTTTAAAATATGAGAAAAGCAGAAATTAAAATTACCGTTGAGCTAGACGACAATAATATGCCAGAGAATATTCTTTGGGAAAGTACTGACGCACAAACTACAGATAAAGTGCCGGTTAAATCGATGATTCTGGCCCTATGGGATCACAATTATAAAAACTCGATGCGTATCGACCTTTGGACAAAAGATATGCCCGTTGATGAAATGAAGCGTTTTTTCTACGAAACTTTACAAACTATGGGCGATAGCTTTTTAAAAGCAACCGGCGAAACCCTGATTGTAGAAGATTTACGTGATTACTGCGCCCACTTTGCCGATAAAATGGGCATTATAGAAGGTCAATAGTTTAGCCTGGAGTTTTCAGTTAGCAGTTTCTAATATTAACACAAAGGATAAGATGTTAGTTGTAAAAAAAATAAATGCCTACATTGGCTTAATTCTGGGGGCCATCGCGATAACCATCGCCCCAATGTTAAAAGTGCCTGTTAAAGGGAACTGGAATTTATATCAGGCAGACCCGCGTTTGCTTTATATTTCTTTGGGTATTTTTGCTTTAACGGCTCTATTCCTTTTTGTGAGAGCCTTGCGCATGTTCAGGTTAATGGCAATTGTTGCATTAATCTGGAGCGCCATAATGGCGGCAGCTGTTTGGTTTAAAGTAAACAATTACTTTGGCTCTAAATTTTTTGATAAAATGCTGTCTAAAACTATCCATTTCCAGTGGGGATGGATTGTATTACTGGTCGCGGTACTTTTACTGGCTACCAGCGTTAAGAAAGAACGCCTGGAGGTAAAACAATAAGAATAAAACGCCGGTGCTGTTACGTCACCGGCGTTTATTTGTGAAAGACAAGGTTTTGCCGGATAATTAATTGTTCCCTTTTCTTCTATTAATTTGTTCCAAACCTTGTATAAGTATATCGCCTACCTTCTGGATTGGTAAAACCAGTTTACATTAACGATTTAATCGATGCCGTAAATAAGGTAGCCGAATTCAAAAAGATAAACTGATAGAAAGGTTCGGTTTAGTTTAAAATACCAGCAAGCCCCTGGAATTAGGTTTGATCAGAACTTATTTTTAGCCTTCCAGATAAAACCATCCAGTACATAATGCGTAGCTTGTGGCAATGCCAATAGCGGAACAAGAAGCGAAAGAAGTTCACTGCTGGTAATTTGAGGTAATGTTAAAAAAGGCTTAAATACAGCCTGGTGTTCTTTCCATACCAGGCCATCCCATAAACCTTCTTCCAGATAGGCGAATAATATCAAGATTAAAAGAAAGTAAAATATTCCCGATTTGCCAAAGCTGAGGTTCATAATCTTATTCTTAACAGTGGTTTTGTCGAGTTTTTTCTTCTCGAAAAACCAGATGAGAGCCATGTATGGAATGCCATGCGAAACTACATTCAGGGTCGTAAAAGCCATGTCGCCGTTAAAATAAACAATACCAAAGTACCAGGACAGGAATGTTCCGGTTACCACTAAATTGCGGGGGATATTCATCCATCTTCGTCTAATAACCGCTAATAATTCTTTTACAAGATATATTGCAATAACAGCGATATATACAATTTCCGAACTTTTTAGCAAAACATGGTTTTTAAACGAAAAGAAATCGCCTTCTATAAACCAGTTGAAATGCCTTGCCGGGCTAAGATGCCAGAAAAGAAGCGGATATAAAGTTGCGGTATAAATGGCTGCTTTATCGATGAACTGCTCAGCACGCGAAGCTTTTTCATTGCGCGAATACAAACGCATAAAGCCATATTGCTGCCTGATGAAATGGTAAACAGCGAGGTAAGCCAGGATTCTCCAAAACCATAAGGCATCAAAATGGTAAATTATCACCCCTGCAATATAGCAGGCCAGTGGGATGGCCATGAGCAAAGTATATTGTTTTTTGAAATTACCCGGATTAAAATAGGTGCGGTATAAAGTGCTGTACACGTGTGCAACATCAATAAAAACAATTAAAAATACCCAGTAGGCTAATGGAATACCTGCTGAGTTTTGAAACTGTGCAGGGAAAAGTAAAACCAGCAGCAAAGAGCAAAACGGAGGCGAAAGGATGAAAACAACATCACCTGCACGCGAATTTAACCAGGGCTGATTTGGGCTATGATGTGACATTGAGTACTTGTTTTGCAGCATTTATACCTTGATGAAAAGCTTCTTCAAAAATAGAAACCCCACTTAAATCGCTGTGGGCAAAGAAAATTTTATTCCCAATAGGCAACTTTGCTTTTGCCAGATTTTCGCTCCATATATAATCTTTTGCAGGAGCAATCATGCCGTGACCCCAAACCCAAAAATCAATGTTTTCAATGGCTTTAGTAATGCCCGGATGTATCATTTCAAGTTCGGGGATAACGATATCCAGCCATTGTTCATAATTTCTGGAGTAAGCGGCCAGACGGGCAATTGCAGGTTCAAAATCGCAAAGTGGAAGATAATAGGTAATGACCTTTTTATCTTCTGCAAGTTTTAAATGCTGCTGAGCAGAGTTAACATAGCCAACAGATGGGGTATTATAAGCCACATTATCCCAGCAAAGGTTTATTCCTTTCGATTCCGGTAATTCGTTAATGGTAATATTGGCAATCAGCCATGGCGAATAATTAAAAGCTTTATAATCAATAGTGCGGTTAAAATTTTTCAGTAAGCGGTTATTTACAAACTGTGGTGCGCATAAAATGATTTTTTCAGCCTCAATATTTTCGGTAAGCCCTTTGGTTGTATTCAATACCGCTACCAATGTATTGCCATTGGGCATCTGTTTCAAATCGTAGCACAGGGTTGAGGTTTTAATATGATCTTTGAGCGGGTTGGCCAGTTGTTTCATGATCCAGCCATTGCCTTCGGGCCAGGTTAAAATGGCATTCTGCTCAGCATTTGCAGCTTTGCCTCTGCGCGAAGCAAAATAATGCAAACCTGCCCAGGCCGATATACGATTGATCTTTTGACCATAATCATCCTTACAGGCATAATTTAAGTACCACAGCAGGTATTTGGAATGATAACCCTTTTCCTGCAGATAAGTCTCGAAAGTTATTTTATCCAGTTTTCTGTAGTTTTCATCATTTGAGGAGGTACTCAACGGTATATTGAACAAAAATTTACCATCGCTACCTTTGGTATTTTTAAGCTGATCTACTGCGGATAAAAAACGCCTGATTTCTTTTTTGTCAGCAACAGGTACACCAAAATCCGGAATTAAACCCTCCTGCCATTCGCCGTTTATTAGCAACCTTTCTTCCGGGTCGAAAGTTAAATAGTAATCGTTGTAATAAGGTAGCTGTCCTTCAAAGTGCGTGATAACACCAATTTCTTTTAAAAAATCAATCAATAAAGCATCGTCATTATTGGCTATGGTGATATAATGTGCACCTAAGGGATATGCAGCTGTTTTATTCGTTCCGAAATAGGAGTTCCCGCCGGTATGCTTTTCAAGCTCCAGAATTTCGAAATCAGTTTCGCCATTCTTTTTAAGCCATCTTCCGGCTGATAAACCGGAAATACCACTGCCAATAATGAGTGTTTTTACTTTTCGGGTAGTTTGAGCAGCCGGCAATTTTATCTTATCGCGTAAAATATGCCCTGCTTTTGCATCCGGGCCTTGTAAGCTTCCCTGAATGTTGTAGCCAGCAGACCGGATTTTTTTATAACAGCCGTTTAAAAAAATACCACCCGTAATTAATCCGATCCTCAATAAAAAAGAGCGACGCTTTAAATAGGCCGATAATTCATCCTTATAAAACGTTTGCCCACTCATCTTCAAAATACTTGACCAAAATTTGGTTATTAAGCTTATTTATATCGGTTTCTACTTTGCCCATATCTTTCGGAAAATAGAGCATTAAATCTAAACTTTCTTTCGAAATGAACTTTAAGCCCGGTAAATATTGCTGCGGCTTCTTATACACATTATCGGGCGCGGTAGCCATAATGTAGCCCCACTCGCCAAATGATGGTACATAATTGTGATAGGGGATGGTTTTTAGGCCAACACTTTCTAAAGTTTTGTTTACGGTCCAAAAAGATTTTGGTGCAACAAAAGGCGAAGTAGACTGAATCACCATTAAACCTTTCGGGGCAAGAATACCTTTAACCAGTTTATAAAACGCATTGGTATAGAGTTTTCCGACAGCATAATTGGATGGATCGGGGAAGTCGATCACAATAAAATCGAATGGCTTACGCTGTGCTTTTACCCAGCTAAATGCATCAGCATTAATTACTTTAACCTTTGGCGATAACAGGGCGTTTTTATTGAGCCCAAGTAAAATTTTATTCGACTGGAAAAGGCTTGTCATTCCTTTATCTAAATCTACCAGGGTTACCGAATCGACATTTGGATATTTTAAAATCTCCCTTACGGCGAGTCCATCACCACCTCCCATTACCAAAACATGTTTAGCAAAAGGTAAAGCCTGTAATCCAGGGTGTACCAAAGCTTCATGATAACGGTATTCATCGTCTGAACTGAATTGGAGATTCCCGTTTAGGAAAAGCCGTAAAACCTTATTTTTTTTGGTTAAGATAATGCGTTGGTAAGGAGTGCTTTTCGAATAGATAATGGTATCGCTATACGTTTGACTTTCAGAAAAACTGGTTATTTTATCGGCATAAATAAAACCTGCAAGTAAGGCTATAATACTCATAAAAGAAGCGCCTTGAAGGTATTTGGAAGCCCTGATTTCTGCTTTAAAACTCACACAAACAATCAATGCGACTGCAACATTCAGCATTCCAAATAAATAAGCCGTTTTTACCAGACCCAGATGTGGGATTAACAGCAGGGGAAAAATTAAAGAAGCCAGTAACGCACCTATATAATCGAAGGTAAAAACCTTAGAAACCAGGTCTTTAAATTCATAACGATCCTTAAGGATGCGCATGAGCAACGGAATCTCTAAACCAACCAGGATACCGGTTAAGCTTACAAAGCCATACAGCACTATTCTGAAGGAAGCAATGCTTTCGAAAACCAGGAATAACACCGTTGAACTAAAGCCACCAACCAGCCCAACCAGAATCTCGATTTGTATAAACCATGAAAGAATATTCTTCTCAAAATATTTTGATACCCAGGAGCCGATACCCATTGAAAACAGATAAACGCCAATTATAGTCGAAAACTGGGTAACCGAATCACCGAGCAGATAACTGGCCAGGGTGCCTGCAATTAGCTCGTAAATTAAGCCACAGGTGGCAACAACAAAAACTGAAATTAATAAAAGTGCAGGTAACTTTTTGTTCATGCTAACTGTGAATGGCTGAGCTTATAATAATTGCAATGGCAATAATAAATGCTGCAAAAACAATGGCTAAGGCTAAATTTTGTTTTTCGAGTATTTCTTTCCAAAGGTTTTCTGGTGTGATTTTCTCGATAATCCAGAATGCGATAAAAAGTACAACAATACCCAGTATTGAGTAAACCAATGATGCAATAATGTACTTGATGTTAATTAGTTCGTTTAAGCTCATAATCTTTTTATTTATGGTAAAATCTGTTTACATGGCCCCCATGACTTCTGTTTCCATTAAATTCGGTATTTTTTTCTACGTTATCCTGATAAAAGGCATGCCCGCGAAGGCCGCTATAGCCGTAGAAGCCCAAAATAATGAGTAATACAATGAGGTAATATTTAATTGGTTTTAAATCCATTTAATCTCCGTTTACAAAGGGTGAAAAATCGCTGTTGTTCCATCTTCTTTTCTCATAATCTCGCATTAAATACCAGCAAATGGCCGGGAAGATGCAAAGCAGCAGTATGGTAATCAAGGTATTGCGGAACATGCTTACGTTGGTGGTAGCCCTGATGTAAAGGTTATTCCGGTAAACATCTCCGGATGAGGGGTATACATTTAAATGGTATTTGCCTTTTGGTATCTCTGATAAAAGAACTGATTCTTTGGTCGAGCCTTCTGACCAGCTTTCACCATCTTCTACGCCATGGTAATATTCTATGCCCTTGCTCACTTCCCAGGTGTGGTTATCGGCCTCATTAACCAGCACAATGGTGGTTTCCAGCCAGTTATTATCAATGCCGGAAGCAATTTCGAACTCAATGTTCGATGACTCATCATCAACAACAAATGAAGGGGTAATGAAAGATTTAAAAGCATCGGCACCGGCGTTGGCATCGTAAGTAATTAAAAAATCGTCATTTATCAATTCCTTTTCAGGCTTAACCGCATTAAAAAGCAAATGCAAAAGTAAAACTGCAACTATAGCTATGCCGGTTATTTTTAGCGAAGAGATCCATCGGTCATAAGCTTTAGATGGCTGATTGGCACCAATACCAATCTGTTCCGGAAGACTGCTTTTATCGAGATTAAATGCGGTAGCAATTTCATCTGTCGTGAGGTATTCGCCAATATAGTAATCGGTATGGTATTTAGACCGATTAATCACCTCTTTTACCACCATAAATGGTGGTGCGATATACTCGGTAGCTTTTACCTTTTCATTCACGACATCCCAATCCACCTCGCCAAGCATGGCTGTTACAATTGGTGTATATCTGTTAAAAAGTTTGTACTCTACATCTTTATAGCCAACACTTACACCATAAGATATAGGTTGTTTATAATCTGGCAGAAAGTCTTCGCCTGCAATAAAATTCCAATGGCCGTTAAATTCGGACAAGGTAACATAGCCTTTATCGTGACTGGTTAAAATATATTCCCTCCAGCGGTATGGTGTTTCTGCTTCTTTCTTTTCGAGGTAAGCAATTACTTTTAAATCAATACCATGAATATTGGTAGTAGAACCAAGTTTTAAAACCGGAGAATTTTTAGGTTTTTCTAATTTTCTGTTCAGCCTCGTTTCTGCCCTGGTAAAAATGTGTAAGTAGGAGAAACAAGACGGGCAAACGATGTATTCGCTTTTAGCCGGTTCGTAAAGTACAATATCTTGTTTGCACATCGAACAAGATATTGTTTCCGACAATTTGAAAAATGATTGAACTGAATTTTCCATTAACGTGCAATTTCAGTTTTCTGCATTTCCTTACCTTCAAAAAAGTGCAATACGGCATCGTAGATATCCCTTACTTTTTGCGTGTTATCTTTCTGGTAATTAGATAGAAAAATATCGAAGGTAGCCAGACTAAACTCTGGCCAGGTATGGATAGATAAATGGGATTCTGTTAAGCAGATAACAGCCGTAAAACCTCCGTTAGGGAAGTTGTGATAAACTTCGCCCACTTTTTCAAGGTTTTTATTGGCAATCAGTTCATTAAAAAGATCCTTGCAAGCCTGAAAAGAGGAGAGTTGTGCTGTTTTTTCAGAAGAAAATTCAGCTAAAATGTGTAATCCCGGATTATAGGTCATTGAGCGTTTAGTATCTTTCAAAATTAGAAAAGTATTTTCAATGTAAGCATTAGAAATGCGAATTTTAAATTTAGATACTTTTTTCTGCTATAAAATGGTCTTCAACACCTTCTTCGAGTGGAATATAAATTCTTTCCCATTCGTTTCCGTCTACAATTTCCCAGGTGTGTCCAACACCCAGTGTGTCATTCGCAATTAAGATAATGCCTGGTTCAATGATAAAAGTTTCTCCATTACTTACCGTAAACCGAAGTTTACCTTTCAATGTAAGTACATATTGCCTGCGCGGTGCAGGGTGGGGGATTTTCTCCAGCGTTGATACATCGGTTTGTGCAAAGAAATGACTGGCTTTAATGTGTTGGCGGATGGGGATTTTGCCCGTTTCAAATGAACATTCCTCGTTTGCTGTATTAATTAAACGGATGGCTTTAAGATAATTAGGAGTTCCGGCTACTTCGGTATTCATCTGCAAATAAAAAGTAATGATTTTAAAATTTTAATTCTGTTTGTCCGCGTTGCATTACCTCACTTTCGTGCTGTAACAACCATTTTTTACGCCATAAGCCCCCAGCATACCCTACCAGCTTACCATTACTGCCAATAACCCTGTGGCAAGGCACCACAATGGCAATGTTATTTTTTCCGTTTGCAGCAGCTATTGCCCGGATAGCCAGCGGCTGATGCGCCGAGAATTTAGCATAGGATGTAGTTTCGCCATAGGGGATAGCCAATAAATTTTGCCAAACCCCTTGCTGAAACTCCGTTCCTTTTTGTTTCATCGGGAAATTGAACTGCTGTAATTTGCCATTAAAATAATCGTTTAATTGCCGGGCAACTTTTAGTGTGAGCGGATTTTCAGTAAGTCCCGTAATATCTTTTTCGGCAAAAGTTACGGCATGTACAAATTCATCATCGGCAAAGATGGTGATCTGGCCAACGGGCGATTCTATAACTGATGCGTAGTTCATATTTTATATTTTTATCACAGATGAACATGGATTTCGTTTTCCCCTGGTTTTTAAAAGCTATCTGTGTTCTCCGTGCCTCCGGGTCTAAATTATCGATGGCCGGTCGTTCAAACAAAATTACAACAATACAACAATTTAAGGATGCAATATTTATCAATAAAAGTATCTTTGCGGTTATGCAATTGGCCAAAGAGGTTAAATATTTAATTCACAAGGAAGTATTGTTAGAGTGGCGCTCCAAATATACCATTAACGGTGTGC
>Ga0308157_10002286_pt1 | contig 32303 bp, 18 predicted proteins | sample PhyBR1_FD_201035 | JGI IMG/M metagenome (GOLD analysis project Ga0308157, IMG submission 201035) | Phyllosphere microbial communities from UC Gill Tract Community Farm, Albany, California, United States - DLSLB.R1 | ecosystem: Host-associated > Plants > Phyllosphere > Unclassified | place: USA...
CTGTGGCCGGCCATCCATACCCTGCTGTCCGTGGTGTCGTCCGGTTATCCGTTTCCTACCGGATGCTGGGCGGCCACCGCCGCCAGATGGCTGGAGGTCGGCACGTTCGGCTGGTGGATCGCCCTGATCCGCCAGCCACCCGTCCCTTTCTCCAGCCATCCGTGCAGCCATCCATACCCCACTACCTGTGCCCGGCCATCCGTACCCTGCTGTCCGTGGTGTCGTCCGGTTATCCGTTTCCTACCGGATGCTGGGCGGCCACCGCCGCCAGATGGCTGGAGGTCCGCACGTTCGGCTGGCGAATCTCCCTGATCCGCCAGCCGTCCGTGACTTCCTCCAGCCATCCGTGCAGCCACCCGTACCGCAGCCCCGTACCCCACCCATCCATACGCAGCCATCCGTGCCCGGCCATCCATACCCCGCTGTCCGTACCCGCCACGATCCGGATGCTTCGGCAGAACGGCCCTGCCGCTCGGGGCCCGATCGCGCGAAGATGGTGCCATGCGCTACGAGATCCCCGCACCGATGCTCGCGAAGGCGGCCGCGGCCGTCCCCGATCCGGCGAAGACTCCGGGCGGGATGCTGTTCGAGCCGAAGTGGGACGGATTCCGCGGCCTGATCGCGTGGGACGGCGACACGGTCGAGATCGGTTCACGCGGCGCGAAGCCCCTCACCCGTTACTTCCCAGAGCTCGTCGAGGCGCTGCCTCATGTCCTCCCCGAACCGTGTCTGCTCGACGGCGAGATCGTCGTCGCCACCGGCGAACCCGGAGCTCAGCGCCTCGACTGGGAAGCGCTCAGCCAGCGCATCCACCCCGCGGCATCCCGCGTCGCGAAGCTCGCCGACGAGACACCGGCAATGTTCATCGCGTTCGATCTGCTCGCTCTCGGCGACCAGATACTGCTCGACGAACCGTTCCGCCTGCGCCGGCAGCGCCTGGAATCGCTCCTCGAGAGGGCGCAGCATCCGCTCCACCTCACCCGCACCACGACCGACCACGCACTCGCGACGAAGTGGCTGGCCGATTTCGAGGGAGCCGGACTCGACGGCGTGGTCGCCAAACCTCTGGACCAGCCGTACGCACCGGGAAAGCGCACGCTCATCAAGATCAAGCATGCGCGCACGGCGGATGTCGTGGCGCTGGGCTACCGCATCCACAGATCCGGATCCGGTGTGGGCTCGCTGCTCGTCGGCCTCTACGGCGACGACGGCGCGCTGCGCCAGGTCGGCGGCGTCGCGGCGTGGAGCAACGCGCGCAGACAGGAGCTCGTGGATGAGCTCGCTCCCCTCGTCGAACGGGACGACGACGGCGAAGCGGTGAAGGGCGAGGGCGAACGGAGCCGGTTCACCGGCTCCAAGGACGTGTCGTTCGTGCGGCTGCGCCCCGAGCGCGTCCTCGAGGTGCGCTACGACCAGCTCGAGGGCGAGCGCTTCCGGCACACCGTGCAGTTCGAGCGCTGGCGTCCCGACCGCGAGGCGCGCTCGTGCACCTACGACCAGCTCGACACTGTCGCGGGCTACGATCTCGCCGACGTGCTGGCCTGATCCGTGATCGGGAGCGCCGCCTCCGCCGGTAGCCTCCCGATCAGAGAGAGACGAGGCGACGATGCGCGGCTGGAGAGCATTGACTGTTCTGCTGGGGCTGATCGTGGTGTTCTGCGGTGTCGGCACCTGGTCGTTGCTCACGTGGATCGCACCGGTGATCTTCCCGATCGCAGAGGTGTGGCCCGGTGCTTCGATCGATCTGTGGATGTGGGTGTGCTTCGGGGGGATCCTCGCGGGTGCGCTCCTCAGCTTCTCGATCGACTACTCGTCGCTGTGGACGAACAGGCTGCCGTTGATGTCCGACGCCGGATCGGCGGCATCCAGCACCGGGGCCGCGCTCGGAGCCCTCATCGCGGCGATCACGATCGCGAGCCTCGACCCCACCGACCCATGGGCGATCCTGATCATCGCGGCGATAGGCGCACTGTTCGCCGGTCTGGCGTGGCGGAAGATGCGCAGCGCAACCCGCGAGACGCGTGATCATCGCCGCCGTCTCGAGCGGCTCAGAGACCTCCACGCGAGGGGATCGCAGGTGCGCGCCGAGGTCGAAGACGTGCACTTCCACCACACGTGGTTCTGGAATGAGCCCGTCTTCACCGTCACCGCGCGATACGACACCCCGTCGGGCGAGCGTCGCGGGAGCGGGCAGATGATCACTCCCGCCGCCGATGCACCGCTCATCGGCGGCACGGCACTGCTGTGGTTCGCCGGCGACGGCAGCGATTCCGAGAACATCGACATCGCGCAGGACCCCGACAGCATCCGGGACCCGGATGCTGGGACGACCTACCGCGCACCGCAGGACATCTGAGGCGGCTGGAGATGTTCGGGTGGAAAGTCCTCATCGTCCTGCTGACGCTCGTCGCCGCCTGCTACGCCGCCTTCGCGTGGGCGCTGAGTTCGCTTCTGCTCATGGCGCTGATCCTGTCGGACCCGAACACGATCCTCGAGAGCGCTCAGTTCCTCGATCTTCCCGAGCCGATGTTCGTGGCGTGGATGTGGATGCTGATCGGCGGGATGCCGGTGGGAATGCTGTTCCAGGGCGTCGTGGCCTACTCGTCCTGGTGGACGGACAAGCTGCCGGAGATGTCGGATGCACCGGCCGCCGCGGCCTTCACCGGCGCGGCGATCGGCGTGCTCGTGGCCACCGTCGGCGCGCCGACACGACTGGGGTGGGCGCTCGGGGGCGCGGTCTTCGTGATCATCGCCTTCTTCGCGATCCGAACGCTGCGCCGCGCGATCGCCGAAACCCGCGAACAGGCCGATGAGGTCGACCGCGTCGATGCTCTCCGCACGCAGGGGACGCGTGTGCGCGCCGATGTCGATCACGTGCACTTCCTGCAGACCTGGCACGGCGCGATGCCGCTGTTCGAGGTGACCGCCTCGTACGACACTCCATCCGGGCGGCGTACGGCGAGCGGGCGCGTGCTCAGTATTCCCGCCGGAGCGCCCATCGTCGGCGGGACAGTGCAGCTCTGGTTCCTCGGCGACGGCGCCGACAGCGACAATGTCTACATGGATGAGGATCCGCAGAGCATCCGTGACCCCGCCGCCGCGGAGACGTACGAACCACCCAGCGTGTGACGAGGCGTCCGGTGCGAAGGCGGGGGCGGCCGACGAATCAGTGAACGAGAGGAGAAGATCGATGCGCGAATGGTTCCGAGTCGCCGTGCCGGCGGCGTTGGTGGTCGTCGGGGTGGGCACCGCCGCGTGGGCGATGTGCGCAGCACTCGCCGACATCCTCACGGCTACCGCGACCTCCGATCCGGAGGCGGCGAAGTGGTTCGCGATCCCGGCGTTCGCGGGTGTCGCGCTCGCGATCATCGCGTTCGGGGCGCTGTCCAAGGCGATCGCCTCGAACGAGGACCTGCCTGCCCGATCGGTCCTCTCGTCCCTCACGGTCGTTGCGGGTATCGCTGCGGGTGGGATCGTCGCCGCACTGGCGACCACCCACCTCATCGTGCGGGTCGCCGCCGCCGTCGTCGCCGTCGCGGCGATCGGCGTCGTGGTGGTCCGGGCACGGATGCTCCGCGAAGAAGTCGCGGACGTGCGGGTGGAGCGTGCGCGGATCGATCGGCTGCGCACCCACGGCGAACGCGTGCGCGGGCGCGTCATGGAGGTCGAGTTCCCGGGGGTATGGGTGGAGTCGTTGGGACTGTTCCATGTGGCGGCCGACTACGACGACGGCAGCAGCACGCACCGGGTGAACGAGCGGCTGCTGCTGCCGATCAACGATGCGCCGGTCGTCGGGGGGACCGTGCTGCTCTGGGTGGATCCGGACTCGACGGACCCGCTGGATGTCTTCATGGAGGCGGACCCTGACAGCATCCGGCATCCTGACCCCTCGGAGTTCCTGCCCGCCCCCGGACCGGAGACCGGAGGCATGGGAGGCGGGGGCGCCTGAACGGAGCACCCCCGGCTCTCAGAGGTCGCGGCGATCACCCGGTGGGGATGCCTTGACCGCACCGCTTCGCCTTCCGCGCCCGACGAGCGCAAGACCGGCGAGTGCGAACGCGAGCGCCAGCGCGACGAGGAGCGACGCGGCCGAGCCGTCTGCGCCGGTTGCGGCGAGCGCTCCGCCGGCGTCTCCCGCGGTGCCGTCGCTCGACGCGTCACCGCCTCCGCTGCCCGAGCCATCCGGTTCACCGGGACCTTCCGGTTCCGATGCGCCGCAGTCCGCATCCCACGTCACCGTCTGCCCTTCGTCCACCCGGATCGCAGCGCACTCGGCCGGCACGGCCGCGCCGGAGAACTGCATCGTGTCACCGACGAGATCGACATCGAACTGCTGGCCGAGGTGAGTGAGCCCGCTCACGCCGCCTGTGGCGCCGGCCAATCGGACGAATGCCGGGTCTCCCCCATCCGTGCGCACACCATTCGCCATCAGCACGAAGTCGATGTAGTTCGAGATGCCGAACAATGACGGACGCACACCGCGGGCGCCCACCGGGTCGCCCGGCTCACCAGTGGCGAAGTACACCTCGGCGAACCAACCGCTGCGGACCATGTCGCGAATGATCGAATTGATGAGCACCGTGGCGTGATCGCGCAGTTCCGGCTCGGTCGCACCGCTCACCGGCTCCATATCCAGCAGCCCGTAGGTCAGGAGTTGGATGTCGGGAGCCTTCACCGCGAAGTCGCCGAGTCCTGCCAATTGCGCGTTCTCGTCGTAATCGTCGAGGAATCGCGCCATGACAGCGGCCATCGAGTCTTCGTCCAGTTCGTCCATGACGAATGCCGTCGACGTGTAGAAGGAGAATCCTGCGCGAATCCATTGTCCGTTCTCGTTACGGAACGGCTCTCCTTCGGTGTCGTCTCCGAACGGCACTTCCTCGCGTGACGAATCGAGATAGATCTTCTGCACGGTGTCCCAGACCTTCCCGTCTCCATCAGCGGCGGTCGGGAAGAACCAGTCGGAGTAGGCCGCAGTGATCTCCGAGATCACCGACTCGTAGTGCGCGACATCCGCGTCATGGCCCAGCTCGTCCGCGATCTTCATCGCGAACTCGAGGTCGTAGGCGAGTGACGTGACGAACTCGCTGTCGCGTTCGTCGAAGTGATTGTTCTCGCCGAGCACCCAGCGCATGTTGTAGCGCTCCCAGTTCAGATGCAGTGCGAGCTCGTCATAGACGCTCGCGAGTCTCTCGCGGTCGCCGGTCACCGAGTAGAGCACCCATGCGGTCTGGGCCTTGCGCGATGGGAGGGATTCGCCGCCGAGTTCACCGCGTGTGCCGTACTCCTCGTCGCTCGGTTCGGTCGCGAGCGGGTCGTCCTCGACGAGAGCCATCATTCCCTGGAACGATGCCCACGCGTTCTCAGGGTCGACGTAGACGAGCTGCTGCATGCCGAGCAGCGAATCCCAACTGGCGACGTTCCTCGTTCCCGGCGTTCCGTGCATCCACATCGAGGGCTTGCCGGTACCGAGCTGCGCGTAGTCGTTCCCGGTCTCCGGAGTCGCGGGCAGAACGTTCATCTCGAGGTTGACCCAGGCGCTGAACCAGAATCGGCGCATCTCGTCGGCAGCGACTCCACCATCTGCGACGCGCTGGATCGAGAAGTCCTGAACCTTCGGAACGCTGTGCAGGAAGTCGTTCCAGTACGCCTGCCAGACCGTGCGGTCTCCGGCCGGGTCCTTCGCCGCCGCAGCAGCGCGTTCCTGCGACTCGCGGACCGGATCCGCACTCACGCTCGTATCGTTGACCGCCACTCCGATTCCGACCACGGCGTCCTCCCCGTCGGGCAGCGTCGCCACCCATCCGGCGTCGCCATCGACCGGCTCCGCGGCTCCGGCGTTGAATGCGAGGTCGGAGACCGAGGCGCCGAACCCGACTCCGGCGCCGTCGGGGAGCGCGATGGAGTACGTGTGGTGCTCGCCTGCGATCGTGATCAGTTCGGCTCCAGGATCGTACGTCGCCGTACCCTCGTATGCCCCTGCGACGGCCGCTCCGTCGGTCGTCGCCCGGACCGTGCGCGAGAACGAGTCCTCGTCGTGGAACGCGTCGACGACGTCGATCGCGCCGTCCGCGTACTCGCCATGCGATTCCAGCGCCTCCGGACGCCACCCGTTCGCGAACGAGCTCGCCGTACGCAGCCAGGGCGTGCCCTCGTGGAAGCCGAGATCGTCGAATGTGCTTCGTCCGCCGGCGCCGATGTGGAACAGCTTGACGGAGAACGCGTGCTCCCCGCTCCAGCCGGTGGCAGCGGCGACGTCGTAGGTCGCGATCCCCGTCCTGGAAGTGTCGGGCTGGAGCGTGATATCGCTGCCGGATCCGGTCGAGAGCTTGAGCGCCCATTCGCCTGTGGTGCTGGCCGCGCGCACGCTGAGCAACGGGGTGAGATCGAGATCGACGGTCATCTGCCGCTCGACGGCCCCGAATCCGTCATTCCCCAGACGCACCGTGCCCTGGCCGCCGTCGGAGCCGATGCTCGCGGAGCGACCTGAGCTCACCGCGGTGCTCCAGGCCGAGACCTCGGAGAAGTCATCGATGACACCCTCAGACCAATCGGCCCAGGGAAGCTCATCACCGTTGTGCAGCGCGAGCGAACGGATGTCGATGGACCCGCCCGGCTCCCCCGACTTGTTCACCGCGTACACCTTCACTGCGATCGTGCGCGGGCCGGGTTCCCAGCCGTATGCATCGGCGAGATCGAAAGTGGCGACACCGGTCTCGCTCGAGTCTGCCTGCAGCTCGGGCAGGTCGTCGCCGCCGTCTCCGCCGATCTTCACGTTCCAGGTGCTGCCAGGACCGACCGATGCGATGTCGATGGTGAGATAGCGGGTGATGGATGCATCGGGCACCTCGACGATGCGTTCCATGTGACCCCACTCGTTCGCCCCGTCAAGAGCAAGCGTCGCGATCCCGGATTCCGCGCGAGCACTCGCGCCGTGCGTGGTCCAGTCGTCGACCTCATCGAACGACTCGGACAGAGCCGATCGATACGCCGAACGGTCGCCCGCGTCTGCGGACGTCGCGTACGCGTCGACGAGGTGCTCCTGCTGAATCGCCTCGTCGTTCGCGTAGTAGCCGAGGTGCAGGGGCAGTTCCACCCCCGCGGTCTGGTCCAGCTCGCTGCCAGAGCCGTCGAAATCGAACGGATTGAGCACGATCCGCGAGCCGGGCACCGACAACCAGCGCTGCTGACCGTCGGTGGAATCGGCGAGGAGGTCCGTGCTCGCATCGAGCGCGGAGTCCGCCGTCGCCGGAGGCGTCACCGACACGACACCGCCGATGACGAGTCCGATGACGACCGCGCCGGCCCGGATGCGCCCGGTCGCCGCCTTCATCGTGTCCGCCTGCGGATCAGGTGGATCGATGCCGCGATCGCGGCGAGCGCCGCAAGCGCGACGAGGGCCCATGTCGTGCCGGAGGTTCCGGTCTCGCTGAGCGAACCCGCACCGCCTCCCCCCGTATTCGATTCGGAGTCGCCGTCGGCTCCAGGGCCTGTGCCCGGGTCGGTGCCGTCATCGGTCACGACAGTGACCTCGAAGGCGATGTCGGAGCCCTCCGCATCCTCGGGCGAGTCGGGCACGAAGGTCGCCAGGTACTCGTGCACGCCGGCACCGGTCGGTGCGAGTTCGATCTCGACCTTCCCGTCGATGACCGCGACGCCCTGGTCGGAGTCCGCTCGGCGCGCGTCGTCCTGCTCCTGCACGACGATCCTGCCCTCGGACGCCGGACTCACACTGACCGTCGCAGTGATCGATTCTCCTTCGAGAACCGTGTCGGATGAGAGCGAGACCTCGAGGGATGTCGCCACCGGCGTCGGCGCGACGCCGTCGTCGGCGATCGCGAACAGCCGCAGACGTTCGGCATCACCGCCCTGGGGAAGCGTCACGCTCACGATCGTGCGCCCCTCGGGCGCGATGTAAGGCGCAGTGGCGTAGACGTATGCTCCCTGGAGATCGGTCGTGGCATATCGCATCGCCATCTTCGCGACCACCGAATTGCCGTACACCGGCTCCCCGCTCGAAGACGGGATCACCCAGTCGCCCAGCTCGATCGGCACGACCGCCGTCGAGCCGTCGTCGAGAGCGACGGTCGCTTCGGACTGCGCCCCGCCGTCGCGTGCCGCGCCGACGAACGACACCGACGTCGGGTTGTCCGCCACGCGGATCGTCTGCCCGTCGGGCTGCACGGTGTCGGCGATTCCCGCGGGGCTCGCCGGCCACGTCGCGTGCAGGTCGCCGACGGCGAACTCGGCCCCGGGCGTCAGTCCTGCTCCGGCCAGTTCCTCACGCGCATAGCTGTTGCCCGCGGTGTCGAAGTCGGCCCCGCCCCGCGTGTCGCTCGTCGCGGTTCCCACGAGGTTCATCGCGCGGGCGAAGCTGCCTTCGCTCGCCACCCGCACCGTCATCGTCTGCGTGCGCTGATAGTCCCCTGCCGTCGCCGTGACGGTGAGCGGGTGGTACCCGTCGGCGACGTCCTCCGCCACCGAGATCGCCAGTTCCGCCTTCGCGGATCCCGCAGCGTCGACCTCGAGCGCCGGCGCGGCGGCCGTGATGCCCGGCTCATCCGACGAGACCGCCAGATCGATGCTCTCGATCTCGGGATCGAATGCGGTGGCCACCACATCGGCGCCGACAGTCTCTGCACCGACCGAGTCGACGAGCGCAGGACTCGCCGACAATGCGAAGCCCGTTCCCCCGTCGCCGAACGACGGCGGTGCGGACGAGTCGGCGGTGGCCCACTGCGATCCGGCGTCGGCCTGCAGCGTCAGATCCACGACGCCGCCGGTGCGGAGCAGACTCTCGGGGAGCGCGGTGCTGTCGGACTCCTCGCCATCGATGCTGAGCGCCGTGATGTACCGCTCACCACCGGTGGCTCCTGGGGCGTTGATCGTGAGGGCCCGGTCATCGCCGAGTGCGATGCGCACGTGATCGAACGTCGGGGTGTTCACCGTGAGCAGTGCGGTACCGGGGGTCGCAGGGATGACACCCATCGCCGCCCACACGTACCAGCTGGACATCGCTCCCAGATCATCGTTGCCCGGAGCGCCGTCGGGCTCGGCCGTGAACAGCGACGTGCGGATGCTGTCGACCGCCGCCTGCGTCTTGGAGGGCTGCCCGACGTAGTTGTAGATCCACGGGACGAGGAAGTTCGGTTCGTTCCCCGCCCAGAGATACGGCTCGTTGGGGCCGGCGTTGAGCTTCGTCATGAAGGCGTCCAGGCGATCGGCGGTCGCTTCAGCGCCGCCCAGAGCAGATACGAGCGCCCCCATGTTCTGCGGCACCATCCAGAGATACTGCTCCGCATTGCCCTCATCGAATCCCGGTTGGCCGAAACCGGAGCCGAGATCGGAGGCGTCGAGGAACGTGCCGTCATCCGCGCGTGCGGCGATCGCCCGCTGCGCGGGGTCGAAGAGGTTCTGCCAGTAGTTGGATCGCGTCTGGAACCGCTGCGCGGCATCCTCATCGCCGAGCGCTTCGGCCATGCGTCCGATGGCGAAGTCATCGATCGACCATTCGAGGGTGATCGACCCGCCGACGATCTGATGGTCGCCGCGGAACGCTTCGACCTGGGGGGCGTACCCGCGCTCGGTGTAGAGCTCGGCGCCAGGGCGCTGCACGTATCCACGGAGCCCCTCCCCGCCGTCGTCCGCCGCGGCGACCATGTACTCCAGCGCCCTGTCGGCGTCGAAGTCCGTGCCGCCGAAGGCGTGGATCTGCGCGAGCAGCGCGCTGACGTTGTCGCCGGTCATCTGACCGGTGGACGAGTTCGCCACCGGCCAGCGCGGAAGCGATCCGGATTGGTCGGCATCGAGGACGAGCGACTGCGCCATGTCGGAGGCGATCTCGGGGAACAGCATCGTCTGCAACGGGATGAGGGTGCGGTAGGTGTCCCAGTCGGAGAAGTTCGCGAACTGGGTCCGTCCGTCTTCGACGGAATGGATCTCGTCGTCGAAGCCGATGTAACGGCCGTCGACGTCGTTGAAGACGTTCGGATGCAGCAGCGAACGGTAGAGCGAGGTGTAGAAGGTCTCGACGTCGGCATCCGTCCCCTGCGAGATCTGCACTCGCGACAGCGCCGCGTTCCAGCGCTCCTCACCATCAGCGCGCACGCCATCGAAGTCCCACTCCGGCACTTCGGCGGCCATGTTCGCGCCGGCGCCTTCGACAGACACGTACGACACGGCGACCTTCGCCTGCAGCGTCACTCCCTCGGGGAACGTGAAGTACGCACCGGCATCGGAGGACGAGACCTCATCCGATCCCTCCTGGACCGAATGCCCGTCCCAGGTGCCGTGAGCGGTGAAGTCCTGATCGAAACTCAGTTGGAAATAGATCCGGTAGGTGTTGCCCTTGCCGCAGAAGTCACCGGTGGTCGCCGAACCGACCACGGTGCGCGAATCGACCACCTGCAGATCGGCGGCGCTGTTGCCGTTCAGCGAGCCGCCCGGGCGCACCATGAACTGCGCCGGCTCCCCGGCGGGATAGGCGATGCGGCTCACGCCGACGCGGTCCGTCGCCGTGAGCTCGCTGCGGATGCCCGAATCCGGGAAGCTCACGGCGTAGTAGCCCGGCTGTCCGACCTCGTCGTCATGCGTGTAGCGCTGCGTCGCCGACCACGGTTCCGAGCCGATGTCCCCGGTCGCGGGAAGGACCGGGATGTCGCCGAAGACGTAGCATCCGGCGGATGCGTGGTTCATGCTGAACCCCGTCATCCGGTCGTTGTGGTACTGGTAACCGGCATACGTGTCGGTGGTGTCGGGCGAGAACTGCACCATGCCGAACGGCACCGCCGGCCCGGGGAAGTTGTTGATGGATCCGACCGACTCGCCACCGATCCCGGTGCCGTTGAGGGTGTCGACGTGACCCGCAGGATCGACGACCCAATCGGGTTCGGCCGCCGTTGCCGGGGCCGCTGCCCCGGCGGTCCCGCCAACGGCGAGCGCAGCGGCGATGATGCCTGCTGCGATGCGCGACCGCAGCGTCGCACGGGGACGATCAATGATGAGAGATGACATCGGAAGACCTCGATTATCGGTTCGTGGAAGAGACGGACGGTGCTCAACGAGTGGGGTGGGCTCGACGCCTGACGCGCAGGACTGCGCCTGCGGCGAGTGCGATGGCAGCGGCCGCGACGAGCGCGAGCGAGACGGTTCCGCCGGTGGCCGCGAGGTCTCCGTCTGAACCGGCACCGTCGCTGCCTGCATCGCCGGGATCCGTCGTGCCGCCGGAACCGCCGCCGGAACCGCCGCCGTCACCATCGCCATCGCCATCACCATCGCCGCCGGTAGCGGGCACCCCCTTGACGACGATGTCGTCCGCGAGGGTCGCGGGAGAGAACCGGGTGCCGTCGGTCGGCACGAACTCGACGCGGTACGACGCGGCGTCCTCGGTCGCGATGACCGACAGGTCGGCTGCACCGTTCGTGAGCGGCACAGGAACGATTTCGTCCGTGCCAGCGCCGTCGACGGGAGCGAGCACGATCTCCCCTTCCGCCGCCGCCGGATCCGAGCGGACGGTGATGACAACGGTCTCGCCGATCGCCGGCTCCGTCGTGGAGACCTCGCTGGAGAGCACAGGAGTCATCGGGTTGGGGATCTCGAAGGCCACGGTGAACACGTGCATGCCTGGCGCTTCGGGAAGCGTGATCGACTGCAGGAGCCTGCCCTCGGGCACCGCCACCGGAGCTGTCGCATAGATGCCGCATCCGATGTTCTGCGGATCGTTGGTGTTGTCGCCGCGCTGACCCGCCTTCGCGACGGCGACGTTGCCCGCCGCCGGGTCTCCGGTGCACCAGTCGCTCAGCTCGACCGGCGCCTCCGCCGTCGTGCCGTCGGTGAACTGCAGCAGCAGCGTTCCGCCGGCGTGCGGCGAACCGTTGTTCGTGGCTCCGATGAGGCTGAGTGAAGTGGACTGCCTGAATGCATCCGGTATCACCAGGTTCTGTCCGTTCGCGACCATGTTGTCCGGCTCCCCGGCGTCGACCGCCGGGACGACGAAGGTCGAAGCGGTGCCGGGTACGACCCCTGCCGCGCCCTGCGCGAACCCGAGGTCGGCGAGCGCATCGCGCAGGAAGTAGTAGCCGAGTCCGTCGAAGTCCGCGTTGCCCGCTTTGGCATCGCCGATGCCGACGTTGTCGAACTGAGCGGAGAGCCATGCGGTGTCGCCGACGGTGACGGTGGTCTCGAGATCGACGGTGTTTCCGCCGTCGTCCGTCACCTGCACGGCGACCGGATAGGTGCCCGCGATGATCCCGGGTCGCACGGTGAGATCGACCGGGATCTGCTTCGACACCGGCAGCCCCTGCGAGGAGAGCGCCCATTCGACGTCGTCGACGGATGCCTCGACGTCTCCACTCCCTTCGACGCGGATGCTGCCGCTCGCATCGCCATCGGCATGAGAGAGGACATCGACCGAGATCGTCGTCGTTCCTCCCGCCTCGACGTACGCGTGAGCGGGTGAGAGTCGAGCCTTCAACCGGCTCGGCACCGCTCCGGCCGACACCAGCGATCCTGGCGCCGATCCTTCCGCTGTCGCCCAGCCCGAGGGCTCTGCCCCGACCTCGAAGGTCAGGGTTCCCGCACCGATGAGCTCATCGCCGGTGAGGTGGCTCGCCGTCACTTCGCCGACGGTGTTCGACGCCGTCACCGACTGCGTGTACCAGTTCTGATCATCGACTCCAGGTGCGCGGATCGAGAGCTTGTCCGTGCCGAACCACTCGGCGTCGAGAGAGATGTCGACGCTGTCGAATGCGGGCGTGGACAGTCCCCAGACGTCGGTCCCCGGAACGATCGGGTAGGCGCCGATGGACGAGAGCACGTACCAGGCCGACATCGTGCCGAGATCGTCGTTCCCCGTCACCCCGGTGGGGCCGTCGGTGAACAGCGTCAATGCGGCGCGGACGACGGACGTCGTCTTCCACGGCTGACCCGTCCACTGGTACAGGTACGGCGCGTGCAGATCCGGCTCGTTGTTGGGATTGTAGGTGTGCTGCCCGTAATACGAGTACGTGCCGTTCACCCAGACGTCGCGGGCGGTGCCCTCCGGGTCCTGCTGCAGCTGCTCGTACGCGAAGAACTCGTCGAGGCGCTTCTCCGCGGCATCCGCCCCGCCGATCAGGTCGATCAGACCCTGCACGTCCTGCTGCACGAGCCACTGATACTGCACCGCGGTCCCCTCGTGGAACCCGGCCGCCTGAGACGGATCGGGGTCGCCCGTGAAGAACCCTGACCGGTCGCGTGCCCGGAAGTTCGCCGTCGTCTCATCGAAGACAGCCCGGTAGTTCTCGCCCCTGGCCGCGTACCGCTGCGCGTCATCGCCATGTCCGAGCCCCTCTGCCATCGTCGACAGCAGAGCGTCGGAGAGCGCGTATTCGAGGGTCGCCGATGCGCCGTGGTGCAGGTCGTAGTCGCCTGGGCGACCGTTCTCGGAAGGCTCGTACGGCACGTAGCCGTCCTCGAGGTAGACCGGGTTGCCGGCGCGCCCGTTCGCCGCGGAGTCCTCCGCCGGAGTGTTGTCCGCGTTGTGCGAGAGCACCGCGTACGCGCGTTCCTCATAACCGTCCAGCAGCCCCTGGTTCCAGGCGCTGACGAGGAACGCCGTTCCGGGATCTCCGGTCATGATGTTCGTCTCGACCGGGCCGTACCCCCACCGCGGGAGCCACCCGAACTGCTCGCCCGCCGTGATCACCGAGATCGCCATGTCGCGCGACTCCGCAGGAGCGAGCAGGTAGAGCAGCTGCTGCTGGGTGCGGTACGTGTCCCACAGCGAGAAGTTCTGGTAGTACGTGAACCCTTCCGCGACGTGCACCTCGCCGTCCCAGCCGCGGTAGCGCCCGTCGACGTCGGTGCCGGTGTTCGGTGCGAGGAAGCTGCGGTAGAGCGCCGAGTAGAAGACCCGCGCCTGTTCGGCGTCGGTCGTCGGCACCTGTATCGAGGCCAGCCGCTCCTCCCACTGCGCGTCTGCGGCCCGGTGCGCCTCGTCGAACGTCATCGCCTCGGCGTCGTGGTTGGCACGCGCACCGTCGGCGTCGACGTAGCTGAGCGCGGTGACGGCTTCGACATCGCGGTCGCTCGTGGCATCGAAGGTGACGTACGCTCCCGTGCGCTCGCCCTCGACCGTCGTCGCATCGGCGGAGATCTCGTCGCCGTTCCAGGTTCCGGCATGGGCGATGTCACGGTCGAACGTCGTCCTGGTGTGCACGGTGAACGGCTGCGTGTCCTGGCAGAACCCCCGAGAGGTGATCGTCGTCTCGACGGTGCGCGCATCGAGGATGCGGACGGACGATGCCGTCACCGAGTTGAGCGCTTGCCCGGCATTGATCATGACGGTCGCCTGGTCCGTCTCGGGGAAGGTGTAACGCTGAACGGCGGTGTGCTCGGTGGCGGTCAGCTCGGCCTCGACGATGCCTGCCGGCGCCTGCAGCCCGACCCGGTAGTAGCCGGCGACCGCGTCCTCGTCGTCGTGGTCGTATTCGAGCGCGTAGTCCTGGTAGCCGGTCGCCGAGGGGATGCCGGTGGTCGGCAGCACCGGCAGCAGACCGCCCAGCCCGCATCCCACGCCGGACAGATGCACGAGCGAGAACCCGCGGATGCGCGTGTTGCCGTAGTCGTATCCGACATTGTGCCCGTTGTCCGGAGAGAACTGCACCATGCCGAACGGCACGCTCGCTCCCGGGTAGGTGTTGCCGTCGTCCTGCGTTCCGATGAACGGGTTGACGAGGTCGGTGAGCGACGCGGCGGCCTGTTCAGCATCCGCAGCCGATGCGGGCACTGCCAGCATCGGGACGCCGATCACCGCGGCGGAGAGCACGGCGATGGTTGCGCGGATGGAGCGCAGCCGCCGGGTGGATGGGCGGTGGTCGTGCATGGGCAGCGTCATGAGCGTCCTTGGTGGCATGTCGTTGTGGGAGGCACTCCCCTGTGCCGTGCGTCGAGCCTGCCAGACGTATGACAGCGTTGTCAATCATTGATTCACCGACCCGCCGATCGTCGCGGACGAGCGCGTTCCGGCGCAGCGCACAGCGCTGCACCCCTGTGCAACTCGGCCGCTGAAGCCGACGGAGACCTCTCAGACGCGTCTGCGCGAGAGCAGGAACACCCCTCCGGCGACGATCAGCGAGAGTGCGGCGATCAGAGCGATGAGCGGCATCGCCGCACCTGTGGTGGCGAGCGTACCGTCCTGCGTCGCCCCCTCGTCGTCGCCGGTCGCCCCGTCGTCCCCGTGATCCTCCGGGTCCGGCGTCGTCGGCTCTTCCGGATCGGTCGACCCTGCAGATCCGACGGTCAGCGTCACATCGACGGACTGCGGCGCGAAGACCTCGGGAGCGAATCTCGGAGTCTCCTCCGTGGACCGTATGGTGAGGACACCGGCGAGGTCGCCCTCGTCCGCGAACCGCGCATCGAGCGAGAGCACCCAGCCGTCGCCCTCCGGGGCGACCAGGAGTTCTCGTGGCGCCCCGTCGACATCCATCGAGGCGGCGATCGGCGCAGCATCCGAGAGGGAGGCGTCAAGCGCCGCGCCCGACGCTGGCAGCGTCACTGTGGCGATCGCCTGCACGCTCTGCTCGCCTGCGATGAAGGCGACATCGTCGACAGCATCCACCACCGGCTCCACCCGACGCGGATCCGCCGTGCTGGGCAGCCAGTCGGCCGGCGCCGTGCCCCAGTCCGTCGACTCGGCATCGTCGGTGAGGGCGAAATCGATCGTGCCGCCGTCCTGGAAGTCCTCGACGTCCATCCAGGTCGCGGAATGCGCCTCACCATCGATGTCGACCCCGGCGATGTAGCGCGGCAGGTCCTCGTGCGCACCGTCCGCCGTGATCTCCAGCACGGGCCCCGCCTCTCCGAGCTGCAGCGTCGCCGCCTGCACTCGCGGCGAGTTCAGCGCCAGAATCCCTGAGCCGGATGCCACCGGCTGCACACCGAGCGTCGCCATCACGTACCACGAGGCGAGGGTTCCCAAGTCGTCGTTGCCCACACCACCACCTGGTGTGTTCGGGAACCTGTTGAGGTTGGCGGCGAGCACATCGTTCACATGGGCGGGTTCGCCGGCCGAGCTGTACAACCACGGATTCATGAGCGTCGGCTCGTTTCCGGGGTTGTAGCCGATGCTCGAGTAGTAGTCGCTGCCACCGGATGCCCAGTGCGAAGGCGATTCGCCCGGGTTCGAGAGCAGTGCCGGCATGTCGAAGTAGTAGTCGAGGCGGTCCAGGAACGATTCTGTCCCTCCCATGACCTCCTGCAGTCCGGCGAAGTCCTGATTCGCCATCCACTGGTACTGCCACTGGGTGCCTTCGTGGAACCCGGATTCCTGCACGCTCTCGTACTCGTCGACGGGCACGAATGCACCGTCCTCGGTCACGGCGTTGACCATGCCCTGGAAGCCGCCCGAGAGCTCGACGTCCTCGTTCCAGAGGTTCCGCCAGTTCTGACCGCGTTCGAGGAACTCCAGCGCCGCGTCCTGCTTGCCGAGGCGCTGCGCGGCAGCTCCGATGGCCGCATCCGACTGCGCGAATTCCATGGTCGCCGAACCACCGTGGCGGTACTCCTCGTACTGCTGACCGAGGCCGGGATCGTTCTCGGAGTAGTACGGGATGTGGCCGTGCTCGAGGTAGTAGTCCGCGCTCTGCCGCCCCACGGAGTCGGCGCCGGAGGGCGGGGGCGTCGTCGCGTTCTCGACGAGCGCGTCCCACAGGCCATCGGCGATGTCCTCCGGCACGGTCCCGAGCGTGAAGTTCTCGGCGATCCAGGCCGACACCGGGTCACCGGCCATGATGTTCGTCTCGAGCGACCCGAGCGACCAGCGCGGCAACCAACCGCCCTCGACCCGGTGCTGATACATCGACCGGACGATGTCGCGAGCCGTTTCCGGCACGAGCAGCCCGTGCAGCGTCGCCTGGGTGCGATAGGTGTCCCACAGCGAGAAGGTCTGGTGGTAGGTCCACCCGTCGGCCGTGTGGACTTCACCGTCCATGCCGCGATAGCGCCCATCGACATCGCTGCCGACCGTCGGGGAGAGCATCGCCTTGTAGAGCTGCGTGTAGAACCGGTCCTTCGCCGGGTCGGATGCGGTGATGTCGGCGCGTCCGAGGACGTCGTTCCACGCGGACTTCGCCTCGGTGCGCACTGTGTCGAAGGTGGCGCCCGGTTCCTCCACCTCGCTCAAACGGTTCGCCCTGGCCCCCTCCTGGGACACGAAGGACATTCCGACGTGCACCTCGACCGTCGGGTCCTCAGTCGTGTCGAAGGTCGCTCCGGCGCCGTTGTGACCGTCGCCGACGTGATTCTCCTTCCACCCCGGCGTGTAGTTCTGGTCATTCGTCCACAGGCCCGTGGTGATGGGCGCGCGATCGAAGGACGCACTGAAGTAGACGTACTCGCTGCGGTTCGTGCCGCCGCAGAATCCGGCGTTCTCCACCCAGCCTTCGAGAGTGCGGTCATCGGTCCACTCCACGCCGCTGGAGCGAGAGTCGGCCAGGGTCTCGCCGACGTTGAACGAGATGTTCGCCGTCTCGGTCGCCGGGAACGTGTACCGGTGCACGCCGACCCGCTCGGTGGCGGTGAGTTCTGCGTGCACGCCGTTGGTGAGCGAGACGCCGTAGTAACCAGCCTCGGCGGTCTCGTCTCCGGCGATGTCGGTGAACTGCCTTCCCATCTGGGGCGTCGAGGTCGTCGTCGGCGACACGAGCAGTTCGCCCGCCGCCGGGCAGCCTGCGCTGTTGACGTGGCGATGGCTGAATCCCCATACGCGTCCCGCGTCGTGCGAGTACGAGGTCCATTGGTGACTGCTGGAGTTGTCGGGGCTGAGCTGGACCATGCCGAACGGCACGGTCGCACCGGGATAGGCGTTGCCTTCGCTCTCCGTGCCGACGAACGGGTTGACGAGCGAGGCGTAGTCCGTGGCCTCTGCGGCACCGGCAGGCGCCGGGGCACCGGCGATGCCGAGGGCCACCGCCGCGCAGATCGTCGCCCCGATCCATCGCCGCAGGCGGGGCCTTCGAATGGTGGTGATCGTGCTCTGCGTCATCGACATCGGTCCTCCTCGACACGGGGCATGGGAGGACGACACAGTCCGCTCCATGGTGGAATCGATTCCACTCCGGCGAGTGTAGAGGCATCCGGAAGAGACGCGCAAGTTCTGCGGGCCCGCCTCAGGACCGCACGACGAGCCGCGGCTCGAGCATGAGCTCGATCGCCGGGCCGGTCTCGCCCGCCATCCGCTCCATCGCGCGCGCAACGGCCGCCCTGCCCATGGCGTGCGGATCCTGCGCCACGATCGTCAATGGCGGATCAAGCAGGTCGGCGAGCTCGAGATCGTCGAAGCCGACATGGTCGAGCTGCACGCCGAGCGAGCGCATTGCTCGCAGGACCGAGACGGCGATGCGGTTGTTCCCGCTGAACACCGCTGTCGGCGGTTCTTCGAGAGCGAGCATCGAACGCAGCGAGCGCTCGATGGTCGGACCGTCGGGCGGCCCGCTGAGTACCAGTCGAGGATCCGTGCCGATCCCCGCAGCCGCATGAGCCTGCTCCCATCCGGCTCGCCGCTCGTCCGCGGTGTACATGCCTGCCCGGTCGTTGATGAGCGCGATCCGTGAGTGACCGCGTGAGATGAGGTGCTCGACGGCGCGCGCGGCTCCGCCGCGGTTGTCGGTCACGATCGCATCCGCATCGAGCGTGCTCGGCGGGCGATCGACGAACACCACCGCTGTGCCGGCCGCCCTCTCGCGAGCGAGGAACGCTTCATCGGTGTCCTCCGGCAGCGTCACGATCAGCGCGTCCACCCGGCGTGAGACGAGATCCCGCAACGCGCGCATCGCACGCTCAGGACTCCGGGCGGAAGACGCGGTAAGCAGCGTCAGCCCATGGGGGATCAGCTCCTCCTCGATCGTGGCGTTCAGCTGCGAGTAGAACGGATCCGCCACATCTTCGACGAGGAGCCCGATGCTCCCCGTCGTGCCGCGGCGGAGAGCGCCAGCGGCCGCGTCAGGGCGATACGCGAGCTCTTCGATCGCCGCCAGCACACGAGCGCGACTGTCTGCGCTGACCTTCTTCTGGTCGTTGAGCACACGTGAGACCGTGCCCGCCCCTACACCGGCGACGCGAGCGACGTCCTTCAGCGTGGGGCGCCCCGGAGACAGGAGGCGGTTCGTGCTGTCCGCCGGCGCGGAGGATGGGTCCATCCGACGGATGCTAGCACCGCCGCGAACGCCGGACCGCTCAGTCCGCTACGCGATTGCCGTCGGCATCCCAGTTCTCGGCGACCCGCTTGCTGGGCTGCACGCGGGGCGGCTCTCCGGGCATCTTCGGGAAGTCCGGCGGGAATGAGAGCTCGCCGAGGCCGTCCGCGACATCGCGCTCCCACCACTTCAGCAGTTCGTCGATGCGTCCCGGCGCGTCCTGCATGCGCGCCCAGGGGTCGCCGACCTCTTCCAGACGCTTCGGGATGCTGCGCACCGTGAACACCGTCGGGTCGAGACCGTCGAGCTCTTCCCACTCGACCGGCGTGGAGACCGTCGCCGCCGGCAGCGCACGCGGACTGTAGGCACCGGCCATCGTGCGATCACGATTCGCCTGATTGAAGTCGACGAAGATGCGCTCTCCTCGCTCTTCCTTCCACCAGTTCATCGTCACCCTGTCGGGCATCCGCCGTTCGAGCTCGCGCCCGGCGGCGATCACCGCGTGGCGCACGTCGAGGAACTCGTGAGTGGGCTCGATCGGACAGAACACGTGCAGGCCCCGGTTGCCGCTCGTCTTGATGAACGGTTCGAGCTGCGCCTCGCGCAGCACCTCGCGCAGGCCATGGGCGGCGACGACGGCATCCGCGAAATCCGTGCCGGGCTGCGGATCGAGATCGATGCGCAGCTCGATCGGGTCGTCGGTGCCGGTCGCGAGCGACGCCCACGGATGGAAGACGATCGTGTTCATCTGCATGGCCCACACGATCGCGCTCGGCCGGTTCAACACGATCTGCGGATGCTGACGGCCGCTGTTGTACGTGACGGTCACGGCGTCGACGTAGTCGGGTGTTCCCTTGGGCGGATTCTTCGAGAAGAAGCTCTCACCGCCGATGCCCGAACGGAAGCGCTCCAGGGAGACGGGGCGGTTGCCGTTCGAGGCGAGGAACGGATCGGAGACGACCTGGAAGTACTCGGCGAGCTCGGCCTTGGTGATGCCGGGCTCCGGCCAGATCACCTTGTTCGGGCTCGACAGTTCGACCTCGCGCTCTCCGTCAGGATCGGAGACCGTCAGTGTCACTCGCTCAGAGGCCATGGTCTGACCCTACGGGCGCGTGACGCGTTGCGGTAGTCACTCGCTGACGTCGACCGCTCCCGCCAGCAGGGCGCCGAGAGCATCGCGCTCGACGACGAGTGAGGGGCCGGCCGAATCGACGATGACGCCGGAGATGCCCTCATGCTCGGTGAGCACCTTGGCCAGTTGCTCCGGCGCGAAGGGCAACGACCTGTCACCGCGCCCCAGAGCGACGATCTCGAGCGGGTGCGAGAACAGCTGAAGGAATCGGCGGCCATCGGCCGTCCGCGCCTCAGCGATGCCGATCTCGCCCTCTCCCCCGCCGTCGTTGACGGCGACCCACATCTTCGTCGTGGCGAGCGCATCGCCGACCTTCTGCGCGGTGTCGTCCTCGCGCGGAGCGGCGAGCATCATCTTGACCGCCATGGCGACATCCGCCTGCTCGAGCGCCTTCGCCAGCACTTCGGTCGGAAACACCGCTCGGTGCACCCCGGACGCGTTGTCGAGGATGAGGCCGGCGAAGTCTCCGGTGACGACCTGGTGCAGCACTGCCGTCACGGGCTGGGCGACCGCCGACGTCGCCGTGGGCTCGGTCTCCCGCTGCACCGATTCGCGCAGGGCCGCGGCAGAGCTGAATCCGAGCATGAAGCTGCGGTCGCCGTCGCGGACCACGGCGATCGACAACGGCTTGCCCTCGGCCAGTTGCGCCCGCGCGTCTCCGTGCACGCGCAGGTACAGGTGGTTCTGCATCATCTGGCGCAGCACACCGATCAGCTGGGCGTTCGTCACACCGTCGGAGAGCTCGGCGAGGGCCGCACGCAGCAGCACGTTGTCCTTCATGCCGGGCACCGACTCGGTCGGCTCGGGAGGCAGCGCCGGTGCGAGCGGGAGGCCGCGCTTCGTATCCGATGACGTCGCCGCGGACCCCTGGCCGGGACCGGGCGCGTCGTCTCTGGCGGACGCGTCGCGCCGGACGGATGCATCCGACTCGACCCGTGCCGCAGGCTCGGACGAGTCCGACTCGGCCTGAGCAGGGGCGGGCAGTGCGACCTCGGGACCCGCTGCGGCACCGATTCCGCGGAACGCCTGCACCGAGATCCCGATCTCGGGCACCGGTTCGCTCGCGGGCTGCGGCTGCTCGGAGAGATCGTCCTGCGCATCCGCCTGAGTCGGCGCCTGCGATGAGGACGGCGCGCCGTCGGTCTTCTTGCGGCGGGAGAACAGTGCCATGTCGATCAGCCTAACGTGGAGCGGGTCCGAGGATTCAGAGCTTCTGAATCGGCGCGATCTTGATGAGCAGCTTCTTCAGCCCCGCCGAATCGAATCGCACGTGGGCGATGCGCTTCGCACCTTCGCCCGTCACCGCGTCTACCCGCCCCTCACCGAAGTCGTCGTGACGGATGCGGTCACCGGCGACGAGCTCGAGATCGCCGTTGTCGCGCACCTTGCCGGTGACCTTGTTCGGGAACTTGTCCATCGACGTCGACAGCGGCTTGAGCGAGTCGCGCGGGGCGAGCGGCTTCACCCCGAAGCGGTCGCCGCCGCCCGACCCGCCGCCGAAGCCGCCGCGCCGGGCATTGAGTGCGCGCGACTGCATGCCGCCGCGCGAGTTGACATCGCCCGGGGACTGCCGCCAGTCGACGAGCTCGGCCGGGATCTCCTGAAGGAAACGGCTCGGCATCGCCACCGAGACCTCACCGAACTGCGCCCGTGTCATCGCCAGCGACAGGTGCAGACGCTTGCGCGCACGCGTGATGCCGACGTAGAACAACCGGCGCTCTTCCTGCGGACCGCCAGGCTCCCCCGCGGAGATGCGATGCGGGATGAGATCCTCTTCGACGCCGGTGACGAACACGGCGTCGTACTCGAGGCCCTTGGCGGTGTGCATCGTCATCATCGACACCGATCCGGACTCGTCGTCGAGGTCGTCGGCATCGGCGACGAGCGCGACCTCGGTGAGGAAGTCGACGATCGTGCCGTCGGGATTGTTGCGGGCGAAATCGCGCGTCACGGCGACGAGCTCATCGAGGTTCTCCACGCGCGCCTCATCCTGCGGGTCCCGGCTGGCGCGCAGAGCATCGAGGTACCCGCTCTTGGCGAGGAGCAGCGCGAGGCCATCGGCGACGGATGTCGACGGCGGCACCTCTCCCGATGCGGGCAGCAGGATCTCTGTCGCCTCTTTCAGCACCGCATCGAGATGGGCGATGCCCGCCTGGATCTTCGGCCCGACGCCGAGCTGCGCCGGAACGGAGAGCGCCTCTCTGAACGAGATGCCATGGTCTTCGGCGAAGCGTGCGATCGCCGTCTCGGTGACGTCTCCGATTCCGCGGCGCGGCTTGTTGAGGATGCGGCGGACCGACATCTCATCGGCGGGGTTCGCGACGGCGATGAGATAGGCCATCGCGTCCTTGATCTCTGCGCGCTCGTAGAACTTCGTGCCGCCCATGATCTTGTACGGCACCGCGGAGCGGATGAAAATTTCCTCCAGCGCGCGGGACTGCGAATTCGTACGGTAGAAGACCGCCATCTCGGAGTACGGCATGCCCGCGCTGTGCAGCGCCTCGACCTCGTCGGCGACGAACTGCGCCTCATCGTGCTGCGAATACCCGGTGAAGCCGACGATCTTGTCGCCGTCGCCGCGATCGCTCCAGAGATTCTTCGCCTTGCGGTCGAAGTTGTGCCCGATCACGGCGTTCGCGGCCGACAGGATGTTCTGACTGGAGCGGTAGTTCTGCTCGAGCAGAATGACCTCGGCGCCGGGGAAGTCGCGTTCGAACTCGCTGATGTTTCGAATGTCGGCACCGCGGAACGCATAGATCGACTGGTCGGAGTCGCCGACGACGGTGAGAGAGGCGCCCTCGGACGCTTCGGCAGGCTCAGCCGTCGAAGGAGTGTCGAAGATCATCATGCCGCCCGCGGCTTCGAACGGCTCCGCGCCCGAGCCTGTCGAAGGGCGCGTCAGCTCGTGGATGAGCGCGTACTGCGCGTGGTTCGTGTCCTGGTACTCATCGACGAGGATGTGCCTGAAACGACGGCGGTAGGTGTCGGCGACCTTCGGGAACGCACGGAACAGGTACACCGTCTGACCGATCAGGTCATCGAAGTCGAAGGCGTTGGCTTTGCGCAGCTGCCGCTGGTAGTCCGCGAATATCTCGACGAACTTGCGCTCGGCGGGATCGCTCATGTTCGCGTCGCGCGCGAACGACTCGGAGTCCTGCAGCTCGTTCTTGAGCTTCGAGATGCGCCCCTGAGTCGCCGCGGGCGTCAGACCGTAAGCATCGGCCTCGTGCTCCTTCACGAGCCGCTTGATCAGCGCACGCGAATCGCCGGAATCGTAGATCGTGAAGGACTTCGTGAAGCCGAATTGATCGGCCTCACGGCGCAGGATGCGCACGCACGCCGAGTGGAACGTCGAGATCCACATGCCACGGGATGCTTCGCCGACGAGGTCTGCGACGCGCTCGCGCATCTCTCCTGCGGCCTTGTTCGTGAACGTGATCGCGAGGATCTGACTCGGCCACGCCTCGCGTCCGCGCAGCAGCGAGGCGATGCGCCGGGTCAGCACACTCGTCTTGCCGGACCCTGCGCCGGCGACGATGAGCAGCGCGGGGCCGCGGTAGGTCACGGCTGCGAGCTGCTGCGGATTGAGCCCCGCGAGGAGGTCGTCCTGGCCCGGGGCTCCTGCAGAGCCCGGGCCGACGGAGGAGGGAACGATGAGAGGCGCGTCGGTCATGGCTTTACGAGTCTAGGCTGGGCGGCAGACACCCGGTTGCGGTCCGGAATCCGGCCCACTCGTCGGCCGGGTCCGTCACCGACACGGAGGAAGACCAATGCGCACCGTTCTCAACATCATCTGGGTGATCTTCGCCGGATGGGCACTGTTCCTCGGTTACGTGTTCGCCGGCATCCTCCTGTGCATCCCGATCGTCACGATCCCCTGGGCGATCGCCTCGTTCCGGCTCGCCGGCTACGCATTCTGGCCGTTCGGGCGCGAGGTGGTCGCGAAGTCGAACTCCGGTGTCGGCGCGTTCCTCGGAAACGTCGTCTGGGTGATCCTCGCCGGATGGTGGCTGGCCATCGGGCACATCATCTCGGGCCTCGCGCTGTGCATCACGATCATCGGCATCCCGATGGCCATCGCCGACTTCAAGATGGTTCCGATCTCGCTCATGCCGCTCGGCAAGGACATCGTCTCCACGCGCCGCGGACCGTTCGACTCGAAGTAGGCTGCGGCGGGGAGGGTCGAACCCGGCAATCTCATCGCCGACGGCGCCGCCCTCGTCGACGTCTTCGGGCGAAGGGTTCGACGTCGCCGTGGCGGCGGCCGATGCCGGCCGGATCCGAACCGCCGCGCCCCGCCCCGGTGCTTGCAGTTCGACGTCCATCGAGGTCGCGGAGCGCAGGGTCATGCGAGAAGGGTTTCGCCGCTGGCAGAGTGCCAGACCGACGAAACCCTTCTCGTGCAGCGGGTCGACCGTCGCTACGCGGAGTGCGAGCGGCGGCGTGCCGCGACCGCGATCCCTCCGGCGATGAGCAGGCCGATCGCGAGGAGGAGCCCCGCGATCGGGAGCTCGGCTCCGGTCGTGGCGAGGGATCCGTCCCTGCCGCTCGCATCGCTCGACCCGGCCGTGCCGCCGCCCGTCGAACCATCGTCGTCCGAGCCGCCGTCGTCTGAGCCGCCGTCGTCCGACCCGCCGCCGTCCGAGCCGCCGTCATCCGAACCGCCGGGCAGCGTTCCGACGCGCAGCGACTCCGAGGCGTAGCCGTCGGCGAACCACCACACCGGTCGCTCTCCGTCGGCTGACAGCGAGGCGGGTGCGGTGGCGAAGCCCTCGTTGTTGATGTCGGGCATGCCGGCCGGACGCGCGAAGTGCTCGATGCCGGGCTGATCGGTTCCGTTCAGCGTGATCTGGGCAGAAGCACCGCCGCAGCCGTTGTCGCACACCGCCCACAGGACTCCGAGCACGGAGTCGTAGTCGAGGCTCATGACTCCGGCGAGGCCGGGGTCGATGGTCGAGACGAGCTCGGCCGAGCCGTCAGCGGTGAGCGCGAAGGCGTACACGCCGCCGTTGTCCTCGACCGCGACGAAGAACAGTCCGTCGCCGGCGTAGGAGGAGCCGTCGAACGGCGCCTGTGCGCTGTCGTCGTAGAGCGCGCCTGCGAGCGCCGCATCCGGCACCCACTCGACTGCCTCGATGCCGAGGTTGGCCCCGACGGCGGGCAGCACGTCGGTGAGGTCCCACTCGGTGAGCGCGACGAGGTCGGCGCCCTCCGCATCCGGGTCGACCTGCAGGATCTTGTTCTGGTTGATGCCCTTCGCGCTGTTGTCGCGCTCGGATGCCACGTACACGAGTCCGTCGCCGTCGACCGTGATCCCCTCGGTGTCGGGGCCGGCAGCGCCCGGGTCCGAGGCATCCTTCTGGAAACGGACTCGCTTGCCGTCAGCCCAGCCGTCGACCATCGAGACCGATCCGTCTGCGGCGGCGGCCAGCTTCCAGATACGTCCCTCGCCGTTGTCCACGGCCCACAGGAACGTTCCCTCCGCCGTCTCCTGCACATCGAGTCCCGAGCTGTCCTCGAGGAACGTCGGGACGGTGTCGAGCACGCGCACATCGGCGGAACCGGGCCACGGCGACACCGGGATCTCCCCGATGCAGACGTTAGCGGCGCCGGGTGTGGGCTCCGCCGTCGCGGCGAACGCTCCGGTCGTGTCGGGGCAGCGGCCCCACGTGGTCGCGGCGTGGCTCTGACCCCATGACGTGGAGTCGACGAGTCGCTCGCCGTCGAAGACCCGGACCTGGTCGTCCTTGCCGATCCCGAAGCCGAGATCGTCGAGCACGAGGTAGCCCTTCGCCGGGATGCTGGTCCCATCGGCGATCTCGTAGATGTGAGCGTCGTCATCGTCCTTCACGACGATGCCCGATACGTCGAGCGCCGCGTCGGTCGGGTTGACGAGCTCGACCCAGTCCGGGTCGCCGTCCGACTCGACCTCGTTGATGCGCACCGGATTGCCGCAGGCGTTGCGGATGCCGGGCGTGGCGACCGTGACGTCGACGAAGTCGCCGGTGCCGTCCTCGCAGCGCGCCCAGACGCCCGTGGCGTGCGCATCGTAGGCGTGCTCGTCGACGGTCAGCCCGTGCGCATTCCGGATGGTGACGGTGTCACCGTTTCCGAGACCGAACGTGAAGTGGTCGGTGCCGTTGAAGACGAAGTAGGCGCCGGGCTCGAGGACCGTGCCCTCTGCGAGGGGTGTGACATCGCCCGCGTGGCCCACCGGGTCGTTGTCCATCAGGGTCCAGCCGGAGATGTCGACCGGCGCGGTGCCGGTGTTGACGATCTCCGCCCAGTCCGGCGTGCCGTTCGAGTCGATCTCGTTGATCGCCACGGTCGGCAGGACGCAGTCGTTCGCCGCTCCCGGAGTGGTGCGGGCGAGCACGAAGTCACCGGTGCCGTCGGGGCAGCGCGCGAGTGTGGCGGCGATCTCGTCGCCGTCGATGCTGGCGTGCTCCGTCCAGGCGTGCGTCTGGTCGATCTGCGCGCCGGCGGTGTCGTACAGGCGGATCTGGTCGGCGGATCCGATGCCGATCGCGCTCGCGAAGGAGCCCTCTTCGTAGGTGTCGGTCTGATCGTTGAACACGAGACCTGCAGCATCCGCGTCGACGACGAGGAACTCGCCTGCCGCGATCGATGTGCCTGCGGGGAACTGCCAGCGGTGATCGTCGGAGTTGTCGCGCAGTTCGTGGCCTGCGATGTCGAACGACTGCGTTCCGGGGTTGTACAGCTCGACCCAGTCGGCGGGGCCGGAGTCGACCTCGTTGAGGACGACCGATCCGGGCACGGTGGCGGCGGCGCAGTCGTTCGCCGTGCCAGGCGTCGCGACGGTGGCGTGCGCCCAGTCACCCGTGCCGTCAGGGCAGCGCGCGAACGTGCCGCTCGGCGAGGTGGCCTCGTAGGCGTAGGCATCGATCTCGGCGCCGGCGCCGTCGTAGAGCACGACTTCATCGCCCTTGCCCAGACCGAATGAGAAGTCGACGTCGGTGACGAGCACGGCGAACGCGCCCGGCTCGAGCGTCGTCCCCGCGGCGAACGGCGTGCTGAAGCGATCGCGCTTGTCGTCGGAGATCGTCCAGCCGGCGATCGAGACGCTCGCGGCGCCGCTGTTGAAGATCTCGACCCTGTCGCTGTAGCCGGAGACCTCGTCGTACACGATCTCGTTCAGCACGACGTCGGCGTCGGTGCCAGGCGTACCGCCGCCATCGTCAGGGAAGACGTTCTCCGCCCCCTTGGTCGACTCCGCGGTCAGGACGTACTCGACGTTCGCGCCCTCCCCCTTGGCGCCCCAGCTGGGGACGGCGTGGGTGTCGGCCGGCCACGTGGTCTGGAGCAGCGGCGTCGTGCCGTTCGCGTCGCCGGGAGCGAAGAGGCGCACGCTGTCGCCCTTGCCCAGTCCGAAATCGAAGTCGCCCTCGCCCGCCTTGTCGACCGTGTCGATGACGAGATAGGCACCGGCGGCGACAGTCGTGCCTGCGGGGAAGACGTACGGGTTCTTGTCGCTGTCGTCCTGGACCACGTAGCCGCTGAGGTCGACCTCAGCGTCCGAGTAGTTGTAGAACTCGATCCAGTCGTCGGGGCTTCCCCCGTTGGAGACGACCTCGTTGATGCGGATGCCGAGCGGCTCCTCCGAGGCGAGTGCGGCAGAGGGCGCGAGCAGGGCAGCGGCGCCGACAGCGCACACCACACCTGCCGCGAGCCCGCGGAACGAGCGAGACATGTGACTCCAGGGGTCGGGATGAGGACACGAACCCGCTCAGTCGACCAATGCCGTCTGTCCTGGAGGCGCACGGATTCCGTCCGGAAGGTGAACGGAGGGTGTCGCGACCGCGTCAGGCGACGCGGGTTCCCGGGGGCAGCATCCGCGCCGGCGTCCTCGTGCGCGCCCACGCTCCGGCGAAGAGCGAGCCCGCGATCACGATCTGGATGCCGAGCCCCACGAACCAGCTCGGCACTGTGCTGTCGATGACCTCCTGCGCGGTCGGCGGCTCCTCCCGCGGACGATTCGGGTGGCACTCATCCCACTGCGGGTACGGGCTCGGGGGCAGCTGTGCGCTGCGCACGCCGAATTTGATCTGGCCGAACATGTCCTGGGGGTATCCGTACGCGTCGAACGAGGTGGGGGTCGCATCCGCCAGCACCACGAACGGATTCGCCGACAGCACCCACCAGACCTGATCGAAGCGCGGCATCTCAGAGGTGTAGGTGTCCCACCGGTCGCAGACCACGTTGCCCGTCGAGTCGTAGGGGCGGGTCTGAGTGGTGATCTCGGTGCGGAAGGCCGCGCCGCCGAGGCCGAAGGCGATGAGCGTGCCGATCGTCAGCGCCGCGACGACGAGATAGGTCGCCGCCACGGAGAAGAGGGGGCGCGCGATGAGCCCGCTGAAGCCGACGCCGACCGCGGCGACGATGATGATCTCGATGGCGAGCACGAGCAGTGAGACGGCCAGGGTCGCCGGGTGCGCTCCCCCGCCGATCAGTGAGACAGCCATGAACGGCACGGCGACGACGAGGAAGGCCCCGCCCGTCGCGACCGCGGCGACGAGCTTGCCGATCATGATGTCACCGGTGGACGCCGCGGTCACCTGCACCGCCGCGAGAGTCGCCGCATCCCTGTCGCCGTTGATCGCGTTGCCGCTGAGCGTCGGCGAGACGAGCACGACCAGCAGCAGTACCGTGTTCACGACGATCGAGAAGACGCCCGCGCCCATCGCGTCTCCGTAGGAGTACGCGACGAACGAGTACGCGGTGACGGCCAGCAGGATCAGCGCGAAGCAGCCGAGCAGCACGTACCAGCCGGCGCTGCGCAGCCGTTGCGTGAGCTCGAGGCGCGCGATGGTGCCGATGTGCGAAGGGTTCATGCGTGCGGCTCCGATCGCGGCAGGTTGAGGAAGGTGTGCTCGAGCGCACTCTGCGCTGGCGAGAACTCGGTCACGTCGATCCCCGCCTCCACGATGCGCCGGAGGCCGGCGGCCGCGGCCTGCTCGGTCGCGAAGCCCACGAGCATCGCATTGCGGTCGACGTCCAGGGCACCGGATGCCATGCCCAGCGCTGCGGCGACCCTGTCGGCGTCGGCGATCGTCGCCTCTCCCGCCAGTCGGATGCGCCAGGCGCGCGCCGCAGCCAGCGCCGGGTCGGCGTCGACCACGGAGCCTGCGACGAGGAACACCGCGTCGTCGATGACCTCTTCGAGCTCCGAGAGGATGTGGCTCGAGATCAGCACTGTCCGCCCCTCGCCCGCGAGTCGGCGCAGCAGCACCCGCAGTTGCACCCGCGCGTCGGGGTCGAGACCCGATGCCGGTTCGTCGAGCAGCAGGACCTGGGGATCGTGCACGAGCGCTCTGGCCAGGCCGAGCTTCTGCTTCTGTCCGCGCGAGAGGACCTTGGCCGGCGCGTCGGCGAGCTCGCTGAGCCCGACGAGGGCGAGGAGCTCGGCGGCGCGTGCATGCGCGGCATCCCGTTCGATGCTGTAGAGCCTCGCGGTCGTGACGATCGTCTCACGCGCGGTCAGGGACGGCCACGCCCCGAGGGCGTCGGGCATCCAGCCGAGCATGCGGCGCGCACCGAGAGGATCCTCCATGGGATCGACGTCGCCGATGCGGACTGTGCCAGTGTCGGGTGCGAGCAGTGATGCCAGCATCAGCAGCAGCGTCGTCTTGCCTGCGCCGTTGGGACCGACGAGCCCTGTGACCCGCCCGGCCTCCGCGCGGAAGCTCGCAGACCTGACCGCATGCACCGCTCCGAATGATCTGCTGACGCCGTCCGCGACGATTCCGCTCATGCCGTCAGTCTTGCATCCGTCTCCGGCCGCACGTCGGGACTCGCGGCGCACACTCAGCCTGACGCGCGCCGGATGCGCTCAACCGCGAAAGAACGCGACCCCCAGATCCGGATGATCGACGAAGACGCCGTCGACGCCGCTGCGGGCGATCTCCGCCCATTCCGCTTCGTAGTCGCCGACGGCACTGCCACCGCCTGCCGTGCGGAACCGCGCGTCGAGGAACGTGTTCTCCGTGCGCGCGGTCCAGGTGTAGACCTTGAGTCCCCGCGCGTGCGCGTCCTCGACGATGGTGCTCCCGTCGGCGAGCAGCATCCGCTTGTTCACGCTGATTCCGTCGACTTGCCCGACGAGCGCATCCAGCCCGCGCGGCGCGACGGTCGCACGGTAGGTGGTGGCTCGTCGCCCCTGGGCGACGAACTGGTCGTACGGCCGCCCTGAGGCCTCGATCAGATAGATGTACGACGCGGCGATTCCCGCGGCTCGCAGCTGCGCGAGCACGGTCGACTCGAACGACTCGATCGTCAGCGGCAACTCGCCCTCGGCCCAACGGGCAGCCCGCAGGTCGCGGGCGATCAGCGGCGCAAGGTCGAGCCCGATGCCCGCGAAGTACGTCGCGTGCTTGACCTCGAGCACGACGCCGAGCTCTCGTCCGTGCTCGGTCGATGCCTCCGCCACGATGTCGAGCACGTCGACCAGACGCAGCACGGGCTGGGCGTCGTCGAATGAGGCGCTCGACGGGCGCATCCGGGGCAGTCGTTCGCGCACCCGCAGGGTCGAGAGCTCCTCCCAGGTGAAATCCTCGGTGAACCAGCCGGTCAGGGACTGCCCGTCGATGCGCTTCGTGGTCCTGCGCTGCGCGAACTCGGGATGGTCCTCGACATCCGTCGTGCCGGAGATCTCGTTCTCGTGCCGCACGACGAGCACGCCGTCCTTCGTCGCCACCACGTCGGGCTCGACAGCGTCCACCCCCATCGCCAGCGCGAGCTCGTACGACGATCGGCTGTGCTCGGGTCGATACCCCGGCGCGCCGCGATGGCCGATGATGAGCGGCGATCTCCTGGGCATGGATTCAGGCTAGAACACCCCACGCATAGAATTCCGCCGGTATCGTGGAGGAAAGCGACCTTCAAACCTCTCGGAGTGAGGCCCAACCTATGAGCAATTTCGCATTCAACAACCCCGCGTTCAAGCAGCAGGATCCGCGCAACGTCGCTACCTACCCGGGCGCTCCCGGCGCTCAGCCGGGTGTGCAGGGGGCGCAGACCGCGTCCTTCCAGCACGGTGCGATGGATGCGGCGGCCAATGCGCAGCTCGAGGGCATGTACGCCGCTCCCCCGGCCGGTGCGATCGAGACCGATCGCATGTCGGTCGAAGACACGGTGTGGAAGACCGCGGGCCTCTTCGGCGTGCTCCTCGTCACCGCGGCCGTCGGCTGGGTCTGGACCCTGGGCGGCCTCACCTTCAACCCCGCCGCAGGCGTCTCGATGGTGCCATGGCTCATCGGCGCACTCGGCGGGTTCGTGCTGGCGATGATCGTCACCTTCACGTCCCGCAAGAAGGTGCGTCCGGCACTGATCTTCGCCTACGCGGCATTCGAGGGCCTCTTCGTCGGCGGCATCTCGGCGTTCTTCGAGGGCATGTGGCCCGGCATCGTCATGCAGGCGACGCTCGCGACCGTCGCAGTCGTCGCCGTCACCCTCGCACTGTTCGCCAGCGGCAAGATCCGCGCATCCAAGAAGATGACGAAGATCGTCATGATCGCGATGCTCGGCTACCTCGTCTTCTCGGTGCTGAACCTCATCCTGATGTGGACGGGTGTTCTCCCCGCCGGCCAGGCATTCGGCCTGTACAGCGCGACGATCATGGGCATCCCCCTGGGCCTGATCATCGGCGTCCTCGTGGTGTTCATGGCCGCGTACTCGCTGGTGATGGACTTCGACCAGATCCAGCAGGGTGTCCGCAACGGCGCCCCGCGCCAGTACGGCTGGGTCGGGGCCTTCGGAATCATGGTCACGGTCGTCTGGCTGTACGTCGAGATCCTGCGGATCATCGCCATCGCGCGAAGCAACTGATCCCGCGCTGCGAAAGGCCTCGTCTCCGCCAGGGCGGATTCAAGGGGTCATCGCAACACCGAAGTGAACTAGACAAGTTCTAGCAGACGCTCGGCTGGAGTTTTCCAGTCGAGCGTCTTGCGTGGTCGGCGGTTGAGTTTCTGGGCGACGTGTTCGAG
>Ga0308157_10002288_pt1 | contig 32293 bp, 39 predicted proteins | sample PhyBR1_FD_201035 | JGI IMG/M metagenome (GOLD analysis project Ga0308157, IMG submission 201035) | Phyllosphere microbial communities from UC Gill Tract Community Farm, Albany, California, United States - DLSLB.R1 | ecosystem: Host-associated > Plants > Phyllosphere > Unclassified | place: USA...
CGCCGGTGACGCAATACTCGTCATCAATGGACCCAGTGATTTCGCCAAGCGCTAAGGCCCAACGGTCGTGGAACCGTTCGGTATCCGAACTCTCCAAATTCTCGAGGAACTCGTGGAACGACTTTTTGGAGGCGAACACAGTTTTGACCCAGGTTTCGGGGTCGATGCAACCTGCTTCGGCAGCGGCGGTGAGCGCGTCGAGCACCTCCCAGTGCTGGTATTCGCCTTTGAATTTAATGAATTTTTTATTCGCTTCGTCGAATCCCATACCACGAACCATTGGAGTCAGGGCACGCAGTTTTGGGGTGTAAGCGGTGACGTTTGGCATATTTTTTCCTTTGTTGAATATAAGTAATTGTTGTGTTCTGCACTCTGAGTGCGGGACGTGTTTATTCCCGGCGGACATGCCGCCGAATTGCGATAGTGGAGCGCCTGTTTTGGCGCTACGCCATCGGTCAAGCATCAATTTGTTAAAGAACGAGAAAAGCAAACTGGGAGTCGAATACAGCGGGCGCAACTTGGCTGCTGTTTTTAAAGTCGGTGCGCAGGGAAAGCCTGGCTTTGTGATGTGGTCAGCATGAAGCTGGTTTATAGATGATGCCGTATGGCAATTCTGTTGTCAATAGTGTCCATCCAGAAATTCGAAGATATTTACCGCGATGCCTCATTGAGGACCGCTTCGCTGAACCTGCTAAGATAACCTAATCGCCCCAGGACGCCGTCTCGCATTCTTGGCCGAAGGGTCTGGGCGTAAGAAGCATCAAGGCTACTGGGGCCAAGCATTATCTAGCCGGTTACCATTCGTTGTGCGACCCGCCGTAGGGGTTGTTGTGGATATCTACCCCACCGAAGCCGCCCGGGGTAGGATTTATCAGTGGCAAACCAGTAGCCGGATTGATGTATTCGATATTATCTTGGCCGGAACCGTCCCTGAACATCGGCGCGAGTTCCGCATCTTGGGAGAGCCCTACGCCACCGATATTCGGCCCGAAGTCAGTGTCCAACGGGACATTTCCGATTGCCCTCAGTACGTTGAAAAATCCTGGAACGAAGCTGCCGATAATCGCTCCTTCCAAGTAGTTATGAAAAACTAGAAACTGGTGCAGCGCGCCAACAAGTGACCCCGCCACACACATATGAAACGCCAGCGAGGCAAAAGCCATAAAGGCAGCGCCTTTAATTACTGGGATTATCAGCATGTGGACCAGAACACGAAGCGCGGTACGCGCGAGGGTTCTCATCTCGATGCCTCTAGATTTTCTTGAACGTGGTGGCGTCGATTCGCGCGCCGTCCGATTTGAACTTAAAGCTACGGTCGAGCTCTATCCCTGACGTAGCATCAAACCGGCCCGGCACGTACTGAGAGGCACAGGTGCGGTAATCCTCGCTGGATGAAGCGCACAGAACACGCTCGATGACCAAAACACCATCATCAATGCTCCGAGCTACCACGAGGTCCTTCGTCGAGTTCATCAACCAGGCGCCAGCTACGGACGCGAAATTGATAGACGTCATCTGGTCTGTGGGAACCAATGTGGGCAGCTTAAACGCAATGATGCCGGGAATTGAGTAAATCTCCAGCGTCGTCACGCCGCCGACTCGACTGCCATAGTCTTGTTTCGTCCAATACGGGGGCACGCCAGGATGCCATTTCTCGGCAATCTCCGAAAATGCTTTGTATTCCAGGTCGAGCTTTGCCGGGTCCATTTTATGTAGCACACCGGTTTCTCCGATAACCAGAATTCCAGGCGTCGTTTCCGGCTTCAGAACCTCCGCCGCCGCCTGTTTGATAGTGGTCTTCTTCGCGTTGTCTGCGATTTGATTGCGAACGCGAGCGATATCGGAGTCAGACGGCCCTGCCCCGGTGCCGACGCGGACGCCGTCTCGGCTCACTGCGCAGCCAGCCAGTATGCTTGCAAGCGCAATTGTATAAATGATTTTTTTCATGGTGTCTTAGATTTGTGAGGTTAGGAAATTAGAGAAAGCGTCAACTGAATCGCGGAGCTCGCCTGTTTTAGCATCGACGTGCTCGACTGCATCAGCATCTGCGCTGTACTCGATGTTGCTACTTCCATGGCGTAATCGGTGTCCATGATGCGACCGGTCGCCGCCTGCGTATTGGCGAGCATGTTTGCCACGTTGTTCGACGCATGCTCAAGGGTATTTGCGACCGCCCCGGCCGCGCTACGTAAGGCAGCCCAGGAGTCAATGGCAGACGACATATCTGCAATGGCATCTGATGCGTGCGCAGTCAGGATGTCGACTAAGTCACTGTCACCATATTTAAAAGAAGGCAATGTCTGGATAAGGGCACGACTTAGGTCCGCAGTCATCACGTCATCGCTGCTGTCGCCAATTTGAAATTTGAGCGGCTGCATGAATTTGTCAGAACCGACAGCACCTGTGTTCACGAACAGAGACTCGCCGTTGTAGGTCGTCGAGAGGACCCGCCAAGCCTGGTCAAACAGCTCTGCGAACTCACCCTGAAGGGCCTCTTTGTCCGTCTGGGTAGAGGAACCGTCCGCCGCCTGGATTGCCAAGTCATGCATGCGACTAAAGATATCGATGAGACTCCCTGCCACGGTGTCCGCCACCTGCATCAGAGAAATTCCATTCTGAATGTTCCGCATCGCGACAGCCATGCCGGAAGTTTGAGCGGCCAATCGAGTCGCAATTTGAAGACCAGCGGCATCGTCCATTGCGGAGTTAACGCGATAGCCAGTTGAGAGGCGCGTACCCGATTTGGCGTTCGCCTGTGCCGCACGGCTGAGCGCGTTCTGCGCGCTGAGGGACGCGGCGTTGGTGCGCATGCTAAGCATTCTGACCTCGTGTGGTCTGATGACGCAAGATAGATTTCACTGCTCGGACTCCCTCATCTGCGCTCAAGCGTTCGCCGACGAGAACAGAGTGCTCTGGCATGCCGTGTGCCTTTAATTCCCCAGTAGAATCGTCGCCTCCAATAGCGACGAAGGACGCTTGGGCCGAAGCGTACTTTGCGAGCCAACTCTGAATCCCGGTTGCCCCGGGAGCGGTACGCCAATGCTCATCGAGGGAATCCGCAATGACCGAAAGGCCGACGGCGTGCAGGTGTGCTTGCATATGCTCTCTTCGTAGCCCACCGTCGTACACGCTTGTTATTACGAAACGTGGCGCATGCTCCGCAACTACTGCATGTAGTTCTCGCAGAACGCCTCGGCATACATACTCATCACCTGGCCTGATTTCGTAGTGAACTCCGAATCGTCGCAATGCGAGCAGCGAACGAAATGCCACCTCTCGGTGCCGAAGAATAATGGCCTCTAGGGTGATGAAGACTATCGGTGGCATAGGTTTAAAATGGCATAAATCGTTTATCACATATCGATTTTGCACATTATTTTTGCGCGAACACGTCCGCGTATGCAGCCCCGCCACCAGCGATGGCAATCAGTACGCCTGGGTGGTCAGAGCCATTAGGTAACAGTGCTACACCATTGCCATCAACCTCGCCCGGCAGTGAACCATAGGGACCGATGACGCCGGTCATATTCTGGGTCACTCCGCTCGCGGTGGTGACGGTAACCGCTATGTCGTGAACTTGGGTATCCGCGTGGAACGCCGTAACTGAACCAGTGAAAGTACCCTGTACCAGCTTCCCGGAAATTGAACCGGCGCCAGTGATTGTCATCGATGTTCCGGCAGCCTTCCCGTTGTACACACCAGCCAATGTGCTGTAGCTACCAGTGATGCTGTTCCGGTATGCTACGTTCACCCCTCCTATCGATAATCTGGTGTCGACTTCCAGGTTGGCGGCGTTCTTCATGGACAGATTGACGACGACAGGGCCGCCGGTGCCTAAAATTGAACCCGTGATTGCGCCAGTCTGCCCAGTCACTTTTCCTAGCCGGTCGAACAAGGTGAAATTGACGCTTCCGCTTCCAGCGCTACTACCGCTGTTTTCCGTCATCGAGCCTGCAAATTTTCCTACCCACACGGCTTCGCCACAGATACGGTACCCGGTATTGTCGCTACCAAAAATAAGTTCATCATAGCCCCGAGTTCGTACTTGAACTGGAATGCCCAAGGAGGAGTTGTAGCCTAAGGAGACGACTTCGCATTGATTCGTGACGTTGGTCATCTGGAAAGCGCCGCGATACTGAGCAAGCATCTCGGCAGGCCCACGGTCAGACGCACCACCACCGCAGCCGCTGGTAGACAGAACGACCGAACTTGCGATTAACAACATAAGGATTTTTTTCAATTTCTAGAGCCTGTTGTGAGTAAAAACTCGAGAGGAAAAGCACTTAAAAATTACTCAACTCGCGGCCACACTGTCGTGCGAATTGCACTGCCTGCTGGTAAATCGCATCGCGAAGTTTCATTGCCGCATCCGTCGAATTTTCACTGGTTTTCCAAAGTTGTACACCGTACTGGCAAAGCAAAAGGGGTCGGCCGAAATTTCCTGCGCCAGGACGCGGAGCTTTCAGTGAGAATGTGCCGGAGACGATGCGCAGCGACTGGAAATCAGACGCAAGTGTCGTATTGAGCTCTATATGAACCAAAGCATCAACAGTACTCGGATTCGTAGCCGCCGCAATTCCGCCGTCTCTTACGCCCTGATAGACGGCCTTAGAGATGACGTCGCCGGTCAACACAAAGTCGCTTTGACCAGAAGCCCCTTTAGATTCAAACACGTAGCCCACTGATGGTGCGGCATAGGCGGTTGAGAAAGCGGCGGCCAAACACACGACAGCGAGGGCTTTGCAGTACTTCATGGATGTCCTTCTTATGAGTTGGCGGGAAGCAAACCTTACCCGACGTCGGTCGAAAATTGCGCTATGGAAACTGCATTGTAGATATAAAAGCGGTATATGTAAACATGGTCGAGTGATTTGCTGTAGATAAATAGGCTGTGATAAATGAAGCTCGGGCCATGAAAACTCCTCCGTCCGAGCAAGACCAAACTTCATTTCGCGTGCGTTGCGCACGATTCCTACGAGCTGAACGTGAGAGGCAGCAGATTAGCCAGGAAGAGCTGGCGGTACGCGCAGGATTTCATCGGACTTACGTCAGCTACATTGAGCGCGCAGTCCAGAACATGTCTCTGGAGAATGTAGAAAAGCTGATGATTGCACTGGCCCTACAATCCAGCGATGAGGAGCCACAGGCTCGCAAGAGGTTTGCTGTCAATCTCCGGCGCGTCCGGACAGAGCATGCTTTATCCCAGGAGAAATTGGCCGAGCTGGCTGGTCTGCATCGCACCTATGTCAGCCAAGTTGAGCGCGGCGTCGTGAGCATATCGCTCGACAACATTGAGCGGCTGGCAAGGGCACTAGGCGTTGTCGAAGATGAGCTCGTTGGCTTCCGAATTTCCGCTGACACGCCTTATACCGATATTTGACGAACGCCTTGCACTGCACGCGATAGTATTTAGTTGCAGGCAATCCTAGAGTGTGGAAATGTGTGATTTTTCCCTGGCAGCAACATGGTATGCTAATCGAAACCTGGATTAGGCCTATGGCTCCCAGCCCCCCTCGTCAACAGAACACCCAATCGCTGCTACCAGCCACAGGCGGACCTAGTCAACAGAGGGAACGGGCCCATGCAGCCATTGATAGCAACCAAAAAAATGGACCATTGATATGCCTCACCCTAATGGAAGTGTCGGAAATCCGGTCACTGTCGCTCATACCTTTGAAGAAGCTTATTCATGTGTAGGCATGAGAGAAATTGAGTATTTTTCAACGACCGGTGAACCGCTGACCGCAACTCAAGGGATTGCAGGCGACGGGGTAACTCCAACAATCGTTTTGCGAGGCCAGCGTCATGTACATGGCCGAGTATGCGCCGCCTGCTGGGGCTTCATGACGAGCTGTACGGGCGAGCGAATTGGGCAAGCGGTATCGCCCCTAGATGAAGTTATCGATGACGCCGAGTGAGCATCGACGACAAGCGACTGCCCATTTGCGCTCCAAATCCGATATCTCCGAGACTAAGCGCATTCTGTGCAGATAGAATGGCTGGACTTAAACTTGTCGCCGCCACTTTCGCTCATACTGGAAGGCAAATGACTTCACTAATCGACTATTTAATCAATTATGAACGGTAAAGAACAGCAGCAACGACAAGATTTTCTGGATGATATATCCCGTTACCAGTATATCCGGCAGGATGGGCGGCTTGTCCTCGAACCGTTCTGTGTGTATCTGTCCCACTGTTTTGGATTTGACCACATTCTCGATTTGTCTCCTCAACCGAGAGATGTATATATGCTTTTAGTCAAAATTATTCACGAACGGTTGGGCGACGAGGAAGCTAGGAAAAAAATCCAATTTCAGGATATTGCTGACTGGCGACCGGAGTTAGCCCACATCTATCCTGAAAGGGTTATGACATGCATCCACGTTGGTGCTCTAGTTATGGTCTCCCACGATTGGATTTACGAGATTGGCCACTCCCTGATGGGAATTGCTGAGCCTGAACAGCCAGGAAAGTATTTTGCTTGGGCTAAGGAGGAGTGGCTAGCTGTTCACACCTTCATTAACGGTTATCACAATGCATTTCTCTCCTTCCAGAAGGAATTCGATAGGGAAGGAATAAGCAAGTCAGGATTTTCATTGTTTGAAGCTTTGCATGTGGCCCGAGCCAAAGACATCGACTTTGACGAGGCGGTTAACCAGTTAAAGGCGCGTCATAGTGCTTACCAAGCAGCGATATACCAAATTACCAAAGCGTTGCAGGACGGCTACTATTTGGAAGCAATTGCACTTGAGGAATGCTTGGTTAGCAATTGCTTGTACAACTTCCTGAACGGTATTGGCTGCAAACTTTCAAATCCGTCCTTTCACACTCTCCTGAAGGAAGTGTCGGATAGGCAAGGTGCGGCGCGTGTTTATCCGCGTGAATTGCTGGGTGAATTAGATAAATGGCGCAAAGAAAGAAATATCGCTATCCACGGCTTTATATCCTCAACAAGCGCAGAACTCGACTTTTCACGTACAAATTTTCACGAATCAGTCAAAGCTACTGCCCTATCAGGAGAGGAATACTGCAAGGCAGTAGTCTCTTGGTACGAGATTGAATGCGTGAACTTCGTTCGCCATGAGTTTCCACGGGAACATAAGGTCGCTATCCACTGATAGAACCAAATCTTGGTGTCAGATTAGATTGCAAAATTACTCAATAAATCAATAACTCACATTTTACTTACGGTGACTTCATGAGAAATACGGATGTTTTTAAAGCAATCGAAGATTCAATTGATTCGTTAAAAATTAATGAGTCGGAAAAAAAATCTCTTCTGGAAGGGGTTCTCAGGCTTAAGAAGCAAAAAATCAACCTGATTATTACCGGGGCTACGGGCTGCGGGAAAAGTTCAACCATCAATGCAATGTTTAACTCTAGTGTGGCAAAGGTTGGAACCGGTGTAGACCCTGAGACGATGGATATTCAAAAATACGAACTCGACAATCTTGTGCTCTGGGATAGCCCGGGGCTCGGTGATGGAAAAGAAAAAGACATAGCTCATGCAAAAGGAATTATCAAAAAACTAAACGAACTGGATAGTGACGGGAACCCTTTAATTGACTTGGTTCTTGTGATACTGGAGGGTGGAAACAAAGACCTTGGCACATCTTATGAACTAATCAATCAAGTGATAATCCCAAATCTTGGTGAAAATTCAAAAGGTAGAATCCTTATAGCAATTAATCAGGCGGATATTGCAATGAAGGGTAGATACTGGGACCACCAAAACAACAGACCCATGCCAGAACTGGTTCAATTCTTGGACGAAAAAGCTCAATCAGTAAAGAGGAGAATTAAAGAGGCTACTGACATAGATGTAGAGCCCATCTATTATTCAGCAGGATACAAAGACAAAGAATCAGAGCAAAAACCTTGGAATCTTTCAAAACTTCTGTTCTTCATTGTGAAGAATACGAAGGCCGAAAAACGACTTTCGTACATTGGAAACATTTCCACTGACAAAGAGATATGGAAGGATGACGATGAGCTTATGGATTACAAAAAAGAGACTCAAAGAAGTTTTCAGGAGGTCGCGGCTCACGTTTCCAAAAACACGCTGGCTGGCGCAGCAGCAGGTGCAGCAATCGGTTCTGTCGTCCCCGTTATAGGAACTGCGATTGGTACTGCCGTTGGGGCCACAATCGGATTTATTGGCGGCCTTTTTGGGTGGTAAAGATGTACCAATATTACCGATATGAAGAGTTAAATGAAAAGTCATCGAGACTCGGGATAGTATTTGATGTCATGGTGACCGGGGTAACAGGAGCCGGAAAGTCAACCACTTTAAATACCATATTTCAAAAAGAAGTCGCAAAGGTTGGAAGCGGGGTTGACCCTGAAACAATGAATATTGATAGCTACAGGTTGAACAATTCGTTTAGATTATGGGATACACCAGGCCTCGGGGATGGAAAGGCGAATGACAAGAATCATTGTAAGTTATTAATAAGTCTTCTCTATAAAGACTACGGCGAAAACCATGGGTTTATTGACCTTGTTTTAGTAATAATTGACGGCTCAAGCAAGGACATGGGTACAATCCATAAACTTTTGAATGAAATTATTGTTCCAAACTTTCAAAAGGAAAGAATAATTGTGGCCATCAATCAGGCAGACATTGCAATGAAAGGCCGTTATTGGAACCACAGAGAAAAAAAGCCAGAATGTGAGCTGATTGATTTTCTCGAGAAAAAATCGGCATCGATACAAGAAAGAGTTATGGAGGCCACGGGAATAAAAATAATGAAGCCGGTTTATTATTCAGCTGAACACAATTACAACATAGATAAATTATTGGACGTGCTTATCAACAGCATGCCAATAGAAAAACGAAAGTTGATTTCTTGAAATTTATAGTGCCGCTCAATCTTTGGTTGCAGGACTCGCCAGAGCTGCAATATGGAGAATCGGTTAGGCCTACGTTCTTGAGCGGCCACTTCACAACGCCCGCTACTTTCGCTTCGGGGGGAGATAGCCGACCTTCAAGAAATTAAAGCCTATTTAATCAATAGTCTTTAATTAAAACAGTGGGTTAACCCCATATCTAGCCAACCAAAAACTGAGCTTTATCCTTGCCTTCAAGCCATTTTGGCGCGCGGCCTCGTCCCGTCCAGGTGTCCCCAGCATCGTTACGATACTTAATAGGTACGGCAGCGCGTGGTTTGTACGCCTTGACTTTAGTAGCACCGCCCAGGTCGGCGACGGTCAGCCCATGCTCGCGCATGATAGCAGCGATTTGTTCGCGTGCGGCGGCGATTTCGTTCCTGCGCGCTGCTTCCGCCAAAGCTTGGAGTTCGGCGATTTTTGCGGTGTATTCTTGGTATGTCGACATTGATTTTTTCCTTAGTGAGAAATGAGCTGCAAAAGACTGCTTTTCATTTGTAAATTCAACGAGGAATTTAACACGCATTATACAAGACTGCCAGCGCGCTTACCTCCTGGGCTGAAAAGTTTATCGCAAGTACGGTTCACATGCGTCATATAGTACAAACTTTTAGTACAGCTCCACCTATATCAACGATTCAAACGATAAGAAAAATTTGCGACAGAACCCGTCCAGCGAACCCAAGCCACCTTTCGAGCGGCTTGGGTCTCAATCTACGCTTACGGTCGCTCTGCTGACGTTACGCCATCCTCGCGTAAATATCCGCATTGTCATGCCCACCATTCGCCGCAGGGCTGTACAGCCATCCGCCGCTGCGGTCTCCGCTACCATCCGGAGACACAATCCAGGCGGGTGAGCAGCTTACGCCCTCAGCCCGAAGTAGTGCGCACTCCGAAGATGTCAGATTTCTAATATTGCGAACAGGCGAATTCAGGATAAATACACGTTTCATTTAAATTTCAATCATAGTTTTGTTAAGAAAGTGCACGATTTCTTTCGGACACTAAATAATTTTGAATTTTTCATTGTGACATCGCGTTTCGAAATTGCACCACAATATCATTAGAGCCATTCAAAGCCAACCGCACGAAAGTAAGACGCTAGATTTTCCGCTACTGCTTTCGTGCTGGTGTTTAGCTATTAACGCATGACAGAGAATTTAATGAAAGTCTGGTCGATTAAAATATGAGCGGAAAAAAATAGCCAAAAATTCATCACCTCAAGTTTCTCTAAATTTTTTTAACGATTTTCGCATTTTTATATTTCTTAATATTTTTCTGAGCTCCGTTGCAAAAATGAGACAGAAATGTTCAGGTGCTCTTACGCCTGAATAGAAGTACTTTTATTTTTTTGCTGGTCGTATAAAAAAGCCGCTATGCAGCGGCTTTTTGGGTAATAAATAATCATGAGACGGGATTTTAGGTTCTGCACAGTCGAAAGGCCATATGCATAAGGCCGTGTTGATTAGAATTGCTCACCAAAAATATTGAACGTCTTCGATACCTCGTCATACTCCTCCATAGCTTCCAACATGCGGCTCTCGCGACGACTATTCTCCTCCTCACTTTCGGAAACGTCGCTCCACTGAACCATTGCCGCAACCAGCACGAGTCGTGCATCCACCACCGCCGTGGCGAGTTTTGCGAGTCGATTCCAGCGCCGCAAGTCGTGGTCGTCCGACATATCTATCGCGGCGGCGGCCATGCCCAGCGATTTGGTTGTCAAGTCGAGCTGGTCTTGCAACGCTCTGTTCGTGTAGCTGGCCAACTTGAAAATTATGCTGCCGGTAGATTCGGCGTTGAGGCCTGCGTAAACGTGGGGCAAAATTTCGTTTTCGTTTTCGTTTTGCATGTCCTATCTCTCCTAAAAAGTTCTTTTTTGTATAGCAACTTGGGCCGTGCCGCACACGGAAGCTCGCGCGGTTGCTCCGCGCCGTCACTAGCGGGCGGCACATCTTCGGGGACGAGCCCGAGCCGACGTAAGAAGTGCAGCACGTACCCTGTTGCCACGTATGCGATTGCTCTGGCTATTAGTCAGTAGCTATGCAACGGATACACGCTCTAGCAGCCATATCGCTAGGCTCAGGAAACTCCTGGTACGCCAAATTCCGGAGTCCTCGAAACGCCGTGTATGTAAAGGGTCTGAACAGCTGATGGGCAATCAACTGGTGCATCTCGTACGAAAACTCCGCCGTCAGCCTCAACATCCGGTTCATCACGACCGTGCTGGTCTCGTGACGCCGTAACTGGAGCATGAGCGAGTATCGGTCGCCCTTTCCAAACCGCTCGCAGAGGCCTCGATGCTCCGGAGCATTGAGTTGAAGGTTGAAGGGAGCGTCAGACCACCCTCCGTCACCGAACCGGTACAGCAAGAACAGCACCTGGCCATACAGATACAGCGCGAACTCGAGCGGTTCACTACGCACTTCGTCAATTTCCCTGGCAGTCGGCTGTAAGCGATTCAACAACAAACGTGGCCCCTCCTGGTCATAGATGAACACGTCTCCATCCTCCTGCCCCAGCACGGCATATTGGCCATGCAAAAAATTATCTTGTTCAAAATCCATTTATTTTTCTATTCAGTTAGATTGTTCAGTTGAAAGACATGTTCACGAATCGTTATTCCTATGAAAAGCGCCGCATGAGCGGCGCCTTTGAATCATTAGCAGTTTGGGAAATACACGTATTTGTTACGCTCCCGCAGTTCAGCTTTGAAGCCTACTGGTGGTGGCGTTGTCGGCCGATTCTGTACTGACGCTTCCGGCAGATGATGAACCGCCGTCCGGAAATGGATGTCAGCAATACCGTCTCTGGGCGCACCATTTTTGAAGCTCAAGTTGTGGAACATGATTATTGCGTCCACAAATTTTTCTCCCTCACTGTCATCTGCAACGGGCAGTAGGCAGCATTGAGTGCCGTCCGCAGCAATAGACGATGCCCGAGCGATGCCCTCGCCGTGGTGGAACATAAATCCCTCGGCACCCAGGGCGAACAACGCCGCAGTAACCGTAGCAGGATGGGATGCTGCAAAGAGCTCGACTTCATCGGAGTAAATCCGACCGACAACTGCATCAGCAACGTTGTCCAACTTAACGAAAATGTTCTTTTTCATAACGATATCCTTGAGAATTAGTAACTGTAGTAGTAGCAAGAAGATGAAGCTCTTCCCTGTCGATATGGCCTAAACCTGCGCCTCATTTGTTTTGTAGCCTGTGAGCGAAGTCCTCAAAGTTGTATAGCAACATGGCCAACATACCCGTGCAAAACATTTGCGCCAGGCGATGTTGGCACTGCCCCTGCGCCGCAATGGCCAGGCAATAGGGTTCCTAAAATTGCCAACGGTAGGCACCGCAGGCATCTTGTGAAACTTGTCGAATTGTTAAAGAGCGAGTAGACCCGCGCGTTGTGCGCGGGCCTAGGGTATTTTCGGTAATACGCCAGCGGCCCTCCCCTACAGCCGCTGGTGCAGATGTCTTAGTCGTCTGCCAGCACGATGCCCAGCGACTCCAAGAAGGCGGCAGGAGCAACCTTTTGCTGCTTCAGACCCACATGCCAGGTCTGCTCCAACACGTCAGCCAAGGCCAGGCGCTGCGCAGGCACCAAGGCCAGCAGCTTCCCTACCAGCGGTGCAACGTGTGAGCCATCGACCTCGCCAACTTCAATACCTTGGTCGTCGCACAGGGCCTCCGCCATGGTTTCGATTTGGTGAGGGAAAAATGCCTCGTTTTGGAAACAGGTCAGCAGCGTGGAGATATCCTCGAAGGTAAAGAGGCCGCTCAGGCTCGCCCGGGTGGTGGCGAGCAGCCAGTTCAGGCGCGCGGCGCCCAAATATGCAGCTTGCGCTTGGCTCAACCCCATGGAGCCGCCTGTACGGTCTCGCAGGTACGCCGCCATGTCGTCCATCGAGAACAACCAAGCTTGGCGAGTTAGGACATCCAGCCCCATGGACATCTGGGACAGAGTCTGTTGCAGGGAGATTTCGGGGGTTGCTTTATTTTCAATCATTGAAATTCCTTAAGTTAATTGACGCCGGTTGGCGTTGAGTAATGTAGACACCGTTTTTAGATGTCGGATGGCGTTGTCGGGGTGTTGTCGCAGGCGCTGCGATGGTGTTGCCTATTTGACAGGCGGTTGATGGTGTTGCAGGAGACTCGTGCCTCTCCCACCCTATAGGTCGCTTGTTTTGCGTCTCGAGAGGGAATTTTTAGACGAAAAAAAACCCCAACGAGTACTTAGAAGCATTCAATTAGGGTTTGTTCGGACCGGCCACATCGGGCGCATTGTCGCGGTTGTGCACGGCCCCTTGGGACTGGTGCCGCGCTAAGGGCATTGCCTCTTAGGGCCGGTGCCACGTTTGAGCGTGTTCCAGAATCATGAGCCTTGAGGTGATTTTTGTCAAGCAATATTTCCATACAGCATTCCTCTTCCACAGAAGGCTAGTCCCAGAATTTTCGGGACGGCTCAGACACTGTGTACCTTCTGTTGAGGCTGAATAAAAACATTCGCTACTCATCGGAGCATGTCTAACGATGTGATTCATGGGCGGCAGATTTGTGCCCCCCCCCTCCAATTGATAGGAAAAAGATGTTTTTATTAGTTATCAAAGGCCGCTGCGACGAACCTCAGCGCAGCACCGGTTGTGCCAAGATTAACAATAGCAATACGTGCCGTACTGTTCAGCCGCAATTGCATGAACGCGCAAAATTTGGTGAGAGTGCCAAATGAGCGGCCTTCAGCCTTTGCGTATGAACCTACTGCAATCCTTGCAGACGAGCCCGCCAAATTTGGACCACGTGTTGCCTGGTCTACTGACAGGAACCCTGGGCACCCTGATAGCTCCGGGTGGATTAGGAAAGACCATGCTGCTGACGCAAATTGGTTGCGCGATGGCGGCTGGTGTGCCGGTTCTCGAAGGCGGGCTGCAAATGCCGAGCTCACCAGCAGCAAAGGTGGTTCTCTTTCTGGCTGAGGAGTCGGCAGCTGTCATGCACCATCGAATTCAAGGCGCGGTCGCGGCGTTGCTTCGCAGTATGGGAACGGTCTCGCGAGAGCAACGACTTGAACTGGCAGAGAAACTGGATACGAATCTTCATATCTACCCGCTGTGCGGCTATGCAGACCTCGCGCGCATCGACGCCGGAGCAAAGTCGTTCCGGCACATCGTCGAATTATGCGCTGGGGCGCGCCTCGTCGTATTCGACCCTCTTCGGCGATTTCACGATGGCGACGAAAATGATTCCGCAACAATGACAACCTTAGTGAATCGTTTTCAGGCGCTGGCCAGAGAAACCAATGCTGCTGTGATTCTGGCGCACCATGCCAATCGGACTTCAACCGCCAGCGAGACCGGCAATCTGTCGTCGGCCTCCAGAGGTTCTTCCGCGCTGACCGATGGGGTACGCTGGCAAGCAAATCTATCCTTGCCGAAGGCGGGAAAAAAGATAGAAGGCATCATCGTTCAGGAAGGCGAGGCGTCGCACCTGGTTCGCCTGGATATCTCGAAGACCAATTACTCGCGCCCACCTCTGCCAGTGCTGCTTCGAAAAAACGAGGAAAACGGCGCGCTATCACCGTGGCCCGCCCCAGTAAAAACGTCAAAGTCCAGCCCCCGCCCTGCGCGCACGGAGGCGAAATGAAGGCCCTGGAAAAAATGCCACGCGTCGTGAAATATGACCCACTGCTCCCCAGCGCTAAGATTTTCGCATCGCTGAAAAACGGCGCACGGCCCAAACTCGATACGACGTGTGATTTTGGCGGTTCCACCTGGAGATTTCGAGGGCCCGACATTCTGGGGATTCCCGAGCAGACGCTGCTGCTAGCTCTGATGGAAATGGCCGGGTCACAACTCGCGGCAAGTTCCACCGACGAGCAATCTTGGCATGACCTTCGCACCGGCCTCTATGACGGGCTACGGTGGGACGGTGGCCTGCCCGCAACGGCAACACTTCAGACAAGCTATAGAGAACTATGCCGCTGTTGCGGACTCACGGATGACGGCGGCAGCGGGCGCAGCCAAATAAAACGGCTGCTGGAGCGCCTTTGTGAGGTCACAATTTGGTGCCTCACAGCACAAGATGAGCAGCGATGCTCACGCCTGTTGCAATGGCGGTATGGCAATGCGGAGGGTGTACAAGTCATCTTGAATTGGCGTCTCACCGAGGCGCTGGTCGGCGTGCAGTATTCCCCAGTCAACCTCTCGGAAAGACTTGCGTTGACTTCCGACGCGGCAAGGGCTCTGCATTGCGCGCTCTCTGTTCGCGTGAGGCCGGGCAATTCCATGCGTTTTAACCTGGAGAAGTTAGGCCCCTACATTTGGCATGAAACAGCGGTCGCGCCCGCAACATCGCGGCGACGTCTTCAGACGCTGCGGACGTCGCTGGAATCCATCCAAGGGTTAGGCACCTGGAGTGTCAGCTATATCAACAAGCAACCTGGAGGCGCTAGCCAGGTCGTGGATATCAAACGGGCGAATACATCCACGCCTGCTCTGAAAGCCCACCATAGGCGCAACTCCCCTGCAACCGGCCAAAGGTCGAGCAAATGCCAGCTAACCGCTACATCGGCACCAAGGCCGAATGTAACGGACATCTCTGGCCTATTCAAGTAACGGCAAAACGTAGGGGCCTAGCGCCCCTTCGGGCGTCGACTCGACTATGCAGCGTAACAATTTCCCTACCCAACAATGCGCAGAATTCGGAAAAACGTTCATGTGGTGACCCGGCCTGACATGAACAAAACCGGGTCACGGCATGAACAGAGATAATCATAAAATCGAAAGAAAATATGGAATTCTCAGGCCTTTTCATTTCTCTCTATTATTCTCTAGTCGGCATCTGCTGTCGCCGCTGCCGTATTGTAGAACAGGCCATCCTTTCTAGCTCACGGAACAAACGCTCGCCTTACCAAGTGGCATAGTCTTTCACGCAAAATTTCGCAGAGTGCTCCCGTAGAGAAAAATTATTAACCAGCTATAAATAAAAATTGTCAAAACCACCCCCAATTTTCACCGCACATGATTTTTTCAATATTATGGCTTTTTAAATTTTATGCGTAATTAACCTCGAAGAATGAGGTGTATCATCTCCACCCGGAAGCTTCGTAATTAACACCACTCATGAAAAATATGATGCTCATTAAAATTTCAAGGTGAAAGATGATTCGTTCTTCAAGAGCTGGTCTATCTTCCACGTCAAAAATATATTTTTCAGGTTTCGAGAAAGCGAAGCCCTAAATTAAAAGACCGTATGCCAGAAAACGCGTTAATGGGCGTTACTTGCTGAACCAACTCCAAAACAAATAATGAGGAATTCCATTGCCAGATTCCGATATCGCTATACGTTGTGCTAGGCCAACTAATGAACAGGAAATCTAAAATCGGTTGCTACACATCGTTATGACGGTAGGAACCATCATTACCGCTCATATCATTCACAGCGTATAAAGGAATTACATGGCAAAAATCATCGCAGTCGTTCACCCCAAAGGTGGCGTCGGGAAAACCACCACCAGCATGGCATTGGCCGGGGAGCTCGCTACCCGAGGGCGACGCGTCCTCTTGGTGGACGCTGACCCGCAGCAAAGTTCCGTGGCGTGGTCGTCGTCGGCACCAGACGCCGTGCCGTTTCCGGCGGCCGTCATCAACTTGGCACAGTACGGCGCAAAGATTCATCGGGAAATTCAGAAGCACTTAGCGAACTACGACGTCATCATCGTGGACACGCCTCCGAACCTGGAAGCGACGGCGCCGCAATCGGTACTCCTCATCGCTGACCTGGCTTTGATTCCGCAACCGCCCTCTCCTGCTGACCTATGGGCCGCGCGGGGCGTCAAGAAACTTGTGGAAATAGCTCAGACGGTCAACCCAGAGTTGCGCGCTTTCATTCTGCCGAATCGCCTATCGCGCACTTCTCTGTCGAAAGCCATCCTTGCCGAGCTTGATACGTTCGGCATTCCGGTGCTGAAGTCGCGTTTCACTAACCGAGTTGCGTACCAGGAAGCCGTAATCGAGGGCCTCGCCGTGGGTAACCTTGGCAAGGAAGCGGGTGTTGCTGCCGCCGAGGTAAGCGCATTTGCCGACGAGATTTTGGACCTGCTGGGAGAGCTGGCATGACTAAAAAATCGTTCGATAGCAAGTTGCGCTCTACTATTGATGACCAGGACAGAGCCGTCCAGGAGCGGTTCGATAAGGCAGATTCTGTGCTTATAAAGCCTCACGTAAACGAGCCATCGTCCAGCCAAGTATCAGGTACCTCGGGCGTCGTCCGCGATACATTCTCCATGCCCCCTGGCGACTATGCCCTCATCGCTGAGTTGAGGATGAGAGCTGCCAAAGCGGGCCATATCGCGACCAAAAGCGACATGGTGAGGGCCGGTCTGCAAGCGCTCATGGCGCTCGACGAACAACAACTGGTCAAGGCAATCTCTATCTTGGTGCGTGTTTTACCGGGTCGTAAAGGCTAAGCGTTCTCCTCATTCAAACCGTCATAACGATTTATACCGTTATGGCGGTTTTTACCGTGAGGACGATTCTAACCGTGGCAACGATACGCGCAGGTTACGTCGAACTTCTGGAGCGCCCTGAAGCCCCTATCCCTTTGAGGAAAGTCAAAACGGCCGCACCTTGCACCATGTACATTGATTAAATGAAATTTATAGATATCCTGAAGTGTTTCGTGGCCCACGACCTGGCTCGGACTCACGGCGTATTTTTTGCCGCCGCGTTCTTGGTCGATAATTCAATCCCTCTCCATCTGGCGATAGAATTTTTGACATCGAAGCGGGAGACGTTGTGTGCGAAGTACCTGTGGGTTACCGTGCGAGGGGTTCACGATGAGCAGCGACAGCATACCGACCGCAACGACGTCGCAGTCGGCGCAACGCGCCGCAGCATACGTGCGCATGTCTACCGAGAAGCAGGTCTACTCAACAGCGAATCAGATGGACACCATCCAGAAATATGCGGCGGCGAAAAATCTGGAAGTCGTGGCAATTTATGAAGATGCGGGGAAAAGCGGATTAACGAAGAGCGGCAGGCCAGGCCTAACTCAACTAATAGATGATGTCCAGCGGCCCCATGAATTTGGTGTCATTTTGGTCTACGACGTCAGCCGATGGGGCAGATTCCAAGACATAGACGAGAGCGCATATTACGAGCATCTCTGCCGTATCGGCGGCGTTAGCGTGGTCTACTGTGCTGAGGTTTTCGAGAACGATGGCTCACCGTATGCCGCAATCATCAAAGCGCTGAAGCGCGTGGCCGCCGCCGACTACAGCCGTGAGCTATCCACGAAAGTGTTTACGGCGCAGTGCAGGATAATCAAACTGGGTTTCAAAACTGGAGGCCCTGCTGGCTACGGCTTACGCCGGTGCTTGGTGGACGACCGTGGCAATGTGCTTGGTGAACTTGCCCATGGTGAGTGGAAAGCCGTTCAGAGCCATCGTGTGGTACTTGTTCCTGGGCCTTCGCTGGAAGTCGCGGTAGTGAACCAAATTTATCAGTGGTACGTTGACGGCATTGGCGACCGGCGCATTGCGGCGGTCTTGAATGAACAGGCCATCCAAACGGAGCGAGGCGGGCCTTGGACAGCAGACATCATCCGGGGAATGATAAAAAACGAGAAGTACCTCGGTAACCTGATTTTCAACAGAAGGTCTTTCAAGCTCCGGCACCAAGCCGTGACCAATCCTGCTGACGAATGGGTGCGGTGTAACAATGCGTTCAAACCCATAGTCCCGGAGCCATTATTCAGGGCTGCGCAGCAGGAACGAGCGCGCCGCTATCGAAGGTATTCAAAGGCTGAGCTGCTCGACATGATTAGAAGCATTTACGATGAACACGGCCGGATTTCAAGTACACTGATAGACACGCATCCGAACACACCCACTGCCCGGCTAATCGCCCGCCATTTCGGCACTCTATTCGACGCCTATGCGCTAGCGGGGATTCCGAACAAGCGCGAGAACGCGTTCTTGGAAACGCGAAAGTTGGCCTACTCTATGAGGGCGGACATGCTCTCCAAAGTAGAGGGGCTCGTCGCCCGTGCGGGCGGCCACACCGAGCGTACCAATGCGCCATACGCGCTCCGCATCAACGGTACGCTGACATTGTCTATCCGCGTCATCCGTTGTGGTCATGAGATGCCGCACAATTATTACCGCTGGCGCCTCCCCGCCAGCATGGCGGAGGGGGCGGACTTTGTACTGGCAGCTCAGCTGGACAAGACGAATCGCGAAATCATCCGATATTTTCTTTTTGGTGCGGATGTTTTTGCGAAGGGGAACGTGGCATTCAGCGAACTGTCTATCGACGCGTTTTTGCCATATTCATCGGAAACGCTGACTTCGTTCTTTGGCATACCTGATGGTGCTGCTGCTTTGGTCTCGTAGTAGCGCGGGCCAGAATCCGCCCGCCAGATAGAACTCTGGACGCCAGATGATATATCGAATGACCGCTTACGTCCCGTTGCGGACGTTCGGAAGCAACGAAGATATATTAAAATACTCCATTATAAAAGAAAATTGATATGCTTAATAAGCTACCGCCCCCATATTCACGACTCCCTTTAATCGCTCTGGATAATTAAGATTCTGTTTTTTACACTCCTTCATAAAAATCCGGAATTGTTGAAAATTTGGCAGAAGAACAATTGTCTCTTCAATATCGAAATTGAAGTCACCTGGATGTCTCCACTCCCGCTCATGTGTCCAGTCGATAAAATTATCAGCACTATTCAATTCCAAGCTTACGATTCGCCAATACTCTGACTCTGGAAGAATTTTTTTTGCTGTTGCCTTCGGTTCGTAAATCACAGGTCGAGTACCTTTTTTAAAGGCATACGGCTTAGGAAACATCAATCCCGCACCATTGTAACGAACCTTCGAGTCTGGGTTTTGTTTTTTGTACTTTTGTTCATAAAGAATGTTTTGTGCGATACCAGTTAATGGTGCATCTTGAAAACAAACTGCTGGAGTTTTTCCAACTATAAACCCACTAGTGGTAGTACTAGCAACTATTCTGCGTTCATTAAGGATTTTTATAAGAAGTGAAGCTAAAGATATTTTCTCATTATCTATGTTGCTGTTATTTTCAGCTCTCGTCAAATGGACGACACACGTCGACAAATCTGAGCGTTCCCCTATTCGACTCTTCCATGTTTCTTCTTTAATTCCCATTTAATTTCTCTTATTTTCTTGATGGCAGTGTAAAACAGAAGGGATTCTGGGTGACCACCGTTGGCATGGTGATATTGTCTTAATTGAAATAAGATTTATTTTTATGCTAAGGGTCCATTATCAAAAAAAGTCCGCTAGCCGCAGCGACTCCGATACCCACGTTGCCGGAAATTACAGTTGTTCCTATAGAAGAACCGCCAGCAGCAATAAACTTAGCAGAAGCCCTGAAAATTCCGAAAGCCGTAAGCGATGCATCGAGCGGAGACTTATTAGCTTTGTTTATAGCAGCAGTAAAATACTTCTCCATACTATTCTTTCCAATTATTAAATAGGAAGCACCAGCCTGCATAAATTTATCAAATCCTTTTTTAATTCTCGAAACAATGTGCGAGTATTCATTCATGAACACCCATTCTTCCGCCAGAATTTGGTAAATCTCCGGATTAACCACATGACTTCGTAAATTTTCAAGAAATATTTGATGCTTTTTAAAATTCTTTGCAAAGTCAGGCGCATCCCGGACATTTTTTATCCGCCCCAGATACCTACCAACTTCAAACGGATTGAATTCTGGCGAAATCGAAAATGGAATCTTGAAAAATTTAATTACATTATTTCTTTGCTGTTCATTTAGCCTATCGCCCCGAAAAAATATAGAAGGTAGATAAATATTTAGATTTTTTTTATTTTCCTCAGCAATATTAACAAAATATTCCAAATCATCAGATTTTAAAAGAATGGATGGGTCTAAAATCACATTTATCATATAAGAAATTAAAAATAAAATTTAGGGAGTATGAAATTCGATTGCTATGTAATAAAAAATTTAATGACTTTTCCGCCAATTCCCAACAAGGACAACAGTATATTTACTCGATATCTTTAGACGGTTGCCAAAGCCACTCAATGGCCCATAAAGGCGCATTGCGTTGAATAATCTTAATTGTATCGATGTAAGCATCGTATGTGGCTTTATCAAAAGAAGTCCAAGTACTACCTAGCTGTTGTGCACGCCCAAAAGCAAGTCTAGCTTCGGAACATTGCCTCCGATTTTTCCATGTGTATGAACCCATCGATTTAATCAACACGCTATCCAATGGAGGGTGTAGATTTACCACACTAGCATGGGTTTCCCAACCGGAGCAGACTAATTTCGATTTAAGATAAATGTTGACCAACTTCTGAGCTCGCCCATAAGAGCACAACAGTTGATTCTCAACAAACCCTCCGCTTTCACTTTTTTTAAGGTAAGTAATTTCTGATGCAACACTCATTACGGCGAGAATTAATTTATCGAGAAACTCGTCTACTTTATCTGGTTCAGGCAAGTCACCCGGAGTCTTGAGCGATGACAGACCCGATAGCGTTACCAACTTCATAGCCGTGCTCATATCGTGGCCTGGGCCACGGCGCGAATAGGCTCGCCCAGCTGCCCAAGCTGCGAACCGGTGCCGATGCTCAAAGATGTCATACTCAGGCATTGCTAATAGCATTTTCTCGAGACTTTCGGAAATTTGATGCGGATTTATTGAGTGCTTGAACCCGAACGTCGGCTTATGGCCGAAGCCAGCCAATGGCTTACAAATCCAAGAATTTTCACATTAGCTCGAGATAGTCCTGACCCAAGCTTCACGTGACAGAGTTTTTCCGATGGGTTTGGTTGTACCCTATGGTCGGGTCATTGCTACGTAATGAACGGATGAACTCACTTTCCATACGACGAATTTCCTGCTTTTCGTTGGATTCAAAGAGAATTTGCTTTCGTAAGGTCAAATCTCGAAGTTCTTCCTTGGTAAAATCTTGTTCAATTAAATCTTCTGACCAACTACCAAAGTAGCGCAAAGAATGCCCTTGTCCACCTTCATCTTTCCCGACATATATTTTCCCATTCGGAAAAGTGATTTTGTACACTACATATTGAAAATGCATGGCTCGCCAATATAAACTAAATTTTCGGTTCCATACTTAATGATGAGGCTCAACATCTGCTGTTTCAACTGCCAACGTGGAAACATCCGCCCCCGCTTTACGAAACGAAGCCTCCATCTCTGGCAGGATAGCGTACCATCGGCCATTACCAAATTTTGCGAACATACGAAGTTGTTTATCAGCAGCTTTACGGTCTGAAATCGCTTCTTCGGACACTTTTTCCCCTTTATTCCTTAAATTTTGGCAAGCATAATCCCATGTGCAGGGAATACTGAACAGCCGTATGTTTTTCGCGCGCCGTTTCTGGTCAACGGGCATCGGCAACAATCCGGTCAATCAGCTTTGAGCACACCGAGTTGTAAAGGATATCATCTTGCCCATTGGGAAAATGCACACATTCTCACAGTTCCGTAACTAGAATTCACGGGGCCGTCAAATTCCCCGCCGCCCCCATCGATACAATGACGCCATCAAGAAAAGACCCCGCAGTTTGCGGGGTCTCAAAAATCAATGCCAGGTACCAGTTTTGCTATCGAGGAACGTCACAAACTCCTCCGTGAAAACCTCGCCATTGTAGTTATCCACGAACTCAGTGCAGGACCATACATCTCTGCCGGAGATTCGTTCAGCCATTGCTTCGGCCTGCTCCTCTGAATTCGCTTCCACGAACATTGCGCCATACTCCGGAAGTGGGTGGTCTGTCTGCACGAAAAATGTCTTCATATTTGATGTCCTAATTGAGGTTGATTCGTTGGGTACTACCTCACGTATAGGTACATCTGAGAGCGGGGAATCGATGGTCGGCACGGCGAACTTCGTAGTCCCCCACTTGGTCCTCGGTAACCTGGTAACAAGGTAACGACGGCACGCCAGCCCTCTGTTACGACGTTACCGTGTTACGTCGTTCCCGGAGGAGGTGACACGCTCGTCCGGGTTCTGCTGGCGGCTGCGCTTGGGCAATATCATGTCCAAGGCCTGACGATAATCAATCACACCGTTCACGTGATACGACGCGGTAAGCGGCTTGGCTACGGCGCCGCGCATCGGCGACTCAAGCTACCTCTCCCCTTGCCATGACGTGGAATGAACCGGCTACGCGGTCCAGCACCGCGAGCATTTGGCCGTAGAGCCCGTTCAGCACGTCGTAACGTTCCGCCCCTTCCCCGCACCCTGCAAAATGAAGGTTCTGCATTGCTAAGGCTGTCTTGAGCAACTGCTCAGTGAGGTCCGCCACGCGCCTACCATAGAGCAGTGCATCTGGCTCCCGGGCGAGCTCATCAAGCAATGCCTTGGACGTCACAATTGTACGGTTGGCGACCAGCTCAGCAAATTCCACGATTGCTATCGAATGTTCCATTTCCCTATCCTCTCTGTTGTCCAGCCAGGTATAGGTAAGGCGCGCACTCTCGACGTCGGTCAGGCCCGATGCGCGTACTCAGCGAGATGTATGGAACGGCCGTACTCTGCCAACAACAGCGCCTCGGCCATGTCACTCCGAAGACGGGTGGGCAACCCATCGAATAGTTCGCGCGCCAGCAACACGGAGCTGCTCTTGTCAGCGGTGACACCCATGTGCGCTTTCCAAGCGCTGGGCTGCGGTGTACGTAGCATCTGCGAACGAAGGTCCAATACCGATACCACGCTGCCGAATGACTTCCCCAGCATCATCAGCGACCGGGCATTGGGCACGCGCGCCGTGCTGTTCTCAAGCACTGAAAAAAACTGCTGTTCGGGAAGGCCGTCGAGGTACAAGGTCAGCGCATGCGGGTCGTGGCGACCATCTTCGAACCAGGGAAGATTTGCGAGTAACAAGATTTTGCGGGTATCGGTGATTGCGGCGATGGCGCCGTGGCGGCCCGGGTCGATTCCAAGATAAAGCATTGAGAGAGGCATCCGTAGTTGTGATGCCTCGTGTAGGTACTGCCGACGGAATCTGCTAGCCGCCTGATGGGAAGCGCTCGGGCATGGGCTGAGCAGTTTGCTGGCCAGGATTTGGCACCGGTTTGTTACGTGCCTCTGGCTCGAAGGCGTCGGATGCTGAAAACCAATGCTTTTGCTGGCCGGTTTGGTCCGCGCATTGCCCCCAATAAGTAAGTTTGACGCCGTGGTACTGGCGCATATCCTCCTCAGACATCGACATCAGGCACTGCATTGGGTCGTCGGCCAGACAAAGCCAATAGATTCGCCCTCCATCCTCGCCCAGCGATGTTCCGACATGCCTCAGGATGACGATTTCACCCGTTCGTTTATGCCTCAGCCGATAAAGTCGGTATGAGTTTGCCATCGCCGTCTTCATTTAAAGCGCCCCTTAGCAAACTGCTGCGCCCATTGACGAGCAGTTCTAAAGTTCGTACGCTCGGATAAAATATAGCCATCACCCTGCTGGTCGTAGCACAGATGCTCAACCTTCACACGCTGCCAATTGTTGTCATCATAGATAATTTCGATATCTCCGTACCCGGCGGCCACTAGGGCAGCATTAACGGTAGCGATAGTACAACGGCTAGGTACTACAAAATCTGCCATAAAATTCTCACTCTTCAATTGAGCACCGCGAATCAGCGCTCTCGAAGCGTGTAGCGAAGAATTTTATCTGAAGAAGGTCGAGGCACAGACTCCTCTTGCTCACCCACTTAGTTGCAATCTCCATCTATCGCAATATCTGAATTCATAGCAAGTAGGATTTCTGCAAGTTGCACCGGATATCTGTCGATGAATACCAATTTAATTTCACTAAGATTCTCTGCAATACGCTCGGCAATGATACTGCTCGCGGCCATTGAGAGAGAACGCTTGCGCATAAAGGCGTAGGCGAACTGTGCAAAGAAGAAGCTCTGAACAGCCCCCGAAATGCCCGACTTACAAATCACTCGGCGTGCTGCGGGAGATTGAAGAAGCCAATAATCAGCAAAGTCCGAATATGACGGCGTCCCCACGACATCGCCAAGTAAGCGCTTCAACGAGAATGAGCCCACGAACACTAGCAGCGGGTCAGCTTCAACGCAGTTTGCGTATAGAAGATTGGACCGGATTGATGGAACCAACTTAAGATGCACTAAACAAAACCTCTTCTAACTAATGTTTAAAACAGTATTCACAACCTCCAGAGGAATAGTATTTTTTATTGCCATTTTTATTCACTCTGACCAAGGCTTGACATTACACAATAAATCTTTATCCTAGCCAGATGATAAGCGAAAACATTACAGCCCTGCTAGAAATTATTGGATGCACAGACCGAAAGGAGCTCCCACTCCCAAGTGCACTGATTGAAGATTTTGTACAAACCACATTTATGGTACAGCGCGTGGTGCATGGCGATGGAATTTATTTCAGAGCAATCAATTACGAAGGTATCGTCTTCGTTCTACAGAAGAAGTTTTTATCAGCGAACTTTGAGCTGATTTCACGGGAATATGCCATGCATGAACTAGGTATAGATTTCAATTCGTGTACACCTGATTTGGTCATGGTAAAGAAGGAGCTGCTACATTGAATGCAAAACAATGGTATTTACTGACGATGACGCCGTTTGTGGCGTGGTTTTGGTTTTGGATGGACATAGAGGTGTGGCAGGCTACCATGGTCGGCGCGCTGGTGCACATGTGGGCGTGGACGGTAATAGCGCCGAGGTTTCTGGGGAATGGTCGGGATGATTGCGTCATCAGCAATTCACTGGGACGAGGCCGAGTATCCCAGAGAGCGCATAAAGGAGATACAGGCAGCAATTTCGGTAGTTCGCGCGGGGCAGTAGGTGCCAACAGGTATGAACAAAGTGCGAGCCAAGCGGGCGATGACGACGAATTCGGGCAAGTGCACGACTTTGACGCTGCACCTCGGGGCATGGGGGCGCCATCGACTTTGGGAATGATTAACCCAGCTTCCGGCATGCCAATGATGAATGAGTGGCTAGATGTTCGAGGGGATGTTTTCGGGGTAAACTCACATAGTACTGAATGACAACTTCCCAACTCGGCGGAACTACTATCAAATAGTTCTATATCACCGCAAGGCAAAAGATTGCTTTTGGGGTTAACCAAAAAAATCCACTGAAGGATTTTTTAACATTGAATTTTCTCAAATAAAATATTACCCCCTGTTCCAGAGATATGAACAGGGTAGGTAACGAACATCTCGCGCACAAATCAAACCCACAATGGAATTATTTGCGAATTAAGCATATTAGTCTTTTATCCAATCATAGAAACTTTTGGGCAAATTGATATCTGGAAAACTTACGCTTTCCAAGTATGGGAGCACATCAACAGGGCCATAACCGTTACCATAACTTTCTTCGCTGCCGCTCTCACGGAAAAATTCTCGGTCAACATCCCTCGGAAGTTTCCTTCCAGAGAGGAAATTCGCCAACCCAGCAGGCCAAGTTTTCCGAATTGCTTGCGCGCTTTTCAACCGGTCCTCGAATAAATGCCGAAAACTATGGGAGCCAAATCCATTTCCAAAACGCAACTTGTCTCTAACGTATCTCAAAAATGATTGTTCAAAGGCCCGTCCCCACATTGGAGTTTTCCCGCCAGCAATCGGTGGGGATGATTCAAATAACGGACCGAGAGCACCTAACTGTCCTCTACGTTCATCCACATATCGAGCGAAACCTAGCTCAATCAACTTGGGATGGATTGGAATAATCCTAGTCACACTCATGTTTTTGAGCGTTCGATTTGGTAGGCCAAGCGATTCAGCAGCGACGCTTTTAGCTTTCTTTGACGGGCTGACTTTCGCCACATTCAAGTCCGAATCATCTTCTCGCCCCCCTTCAGCATCGATATCGATTTGAAATTTGAAACATAGAACTCCGTCTTTTTCTACAATATCGCTTGTCATTAATTGTAAATATTCACGAACACGAGAACCATGAAATAATCCAATTAGAGGACAGAAATATCGGGCGGCCTTATCCTGTTGAATCTTCCCACGCACAACGCTTGTTTCCGGGATGTACCAGTCTGATGAAAAAAGAAGATTAAGTTGTTCTGAAGAAAAGGCGAATCTTGGTTTCTGTCGCGCCAGTTTATCTTTGAGCGAAAGCTTGGGAGTCATCCCCAGCTTCGAGAAAGGATTTTCCGCATGCATAAATGACCGCGCTATAGCGAGAGAAAATACTTCCTTCAGAGTCCTGGTGGCGTGACCGTCGACATAACCCTGGGACCATTTCTTTTCCACCGTGTAAAGCTGGGCAAAGAAGAAATCGTATATGTCTTTTGAAGTAACTTCATCCAAAAAAACATCCCCTCTGAATTCGATGAATTTATTCCAGATAGATACCGCCATACTTACAGGCTTGGGGCCTTGAACAATTGGAGTTTTATATTTGACGTACTCATCTACCATGGCAGACAGAACCGTTCCGGTCTTGATTGGTAGATTATCAAGTGAGGGAACTTCGCCGCGATTACGAGCTGAAATTATTTCCTGCGCGTTACGTTCGGCGTTGGCGAAAGCCCTTACCAACTTGGGGAACTCGGGGTCGCTAGGTTCGACTTCGTAACCAAGGGTTGAGCACCACTCGAGTACTTCGTCCACCACACTCTGCCACTCTTTGGAACCCTTGCCTTGAATAAGAACACTTCGCATCTGCGCATCAGAAAACTCACAAAAGTCATTCATAAGGCGCAGGTCAGCTTCACTCAAGCCAGATTCCCCTAGACGGTCATCGTCATCAGTGAACAGCCACGATTGCAGACGTGCTCCACTAATCTGTTCGATTAGCGTAGGCGTCAGACTAGCGCGCACTGCATCATGCTCACTTGATGTTAGCACTCTCACGGCTTGCCATTCTTTTAGCTTTCGCGCCACCATTTCTGCACCGCGCACATTGGCAATACGAATGTCTGCTGTGCCGGTGGATTGACGATAGACGCGGTCCTTTTTCGGGAGAAGCGCTTGAATGTCTGTAGGAGCTACGAGTCGCACGTAGTAGTTAGAACTCTTACCGTCATCCCGACGGTGAAGGTATTTGATTGGCACTAGGTTTTCCCCACCATTGTCACACTGGTTTGTCACACCTGCTCCTAAAAAGTCTTTTAGAAACAGAAGGATAAGGAAAATCAAGTACTTATGCAACTGTGGCGGAAGCGGTGAGATTCGAACTCACGAACGGCTCACACCGTCGGCAGTTTTCAAGACTGCTGCCTTCAACCACTCGGCCACGCTTCCTATGTGCGGGCATTATACAGATTTCACCCTGCTTTGGCGACCAATCACGCCCCTCAACCGAGCATCAAGCCGCCCTGTCGTTTCGCCCTGGCGCCCAGTTCTCGCGCAGCGCCACCTCGAACGCCGCCGCCTCCAGCGGCTTGGCGAACAAATACCCCTGCACCTCGTCGCAGCCCGAGTTCTTCAAAAACGCCAGCTGCTCTACCGTCTCCACGCCCTCCGCGATCACCTTGTGCTTGAGCTGCTGGGCAATGCTGATGATGGTGTTGGCGATCGCGCAGTCGTTGGCGTCGCTGGGCAGGCCGATGGTGAACGAACGGTCGATCTTCAGGGTGTCGATCGGGAACCGTTTCAGGTACGACAGGCTCGAATACCCGGTGCCGAAGTCGTCGAGCGACAGCGTGACGCCGATGGCGGTGATGCGGTCCATGATGCCGATCACGCGGTCGATGTTGTGCATCAGCGTGCTCTCGGTAATTTCCAGTTCCAGCCACGACGGCTCCAGCCCGTAGCGCTCCAGCGTATCCTGCACCCGTCCCGGCAGCGATGCCGTGAATTCGCGGGCCGAGACATTGACGGCCAGCCGGATCGGCGGCAGGCCTGCGTCCTTCCACTCCTTGGCCTGGGCGCACGCCGCTTCCAGCACCCACTCGCCCACTTGCACCACCAGGCCGGTGGCTTCGGCCAGCGGGATGAACTCGGCGGGCGGCACCAGGCCGCGCACCGGGTGGCGCCAGCGCACCAGCGCTTCGGCGCCGATGATCTTGCCGTTATCGATGCAGAATTTCGGCTGGTAGTGCAGCAGCAGTTCGCCGTTGCCAAGCGCGTTGCGCAGGCCGGTTTCGATGCGCATGCGTTCCTGCATGCCCTGGTTCATGTCCTGGCTGTAGAAGGCCACGTGGTCGCCATCGCTGCCGCCCTCCTGCTTGGCGCGGTACATGGCGATGTCGGCCAGGCGCAGCAGGGTTTCAGCGTCGTCGCCGTCTTGCGGGTAGACGCTGATGCCGATGCTGCCGCCCACGCGCAGGTCGTGGCCATCGATGATGATCGGGCTGTTCAATGTGGCCAGCAGCTTTTGCGCCACCATGCTCGCTTCGAAATGCTGGCCGATGTCGAACAGGCCCACGGCAAATTCGTCGCCGCCCAGGCGTGCCACCAGGTCCTGGTCGCGCAGCACGGTGCGAAAGCGCCGCGCCACTTCGCACAGCAGCTCGTCCCCGATCTTGCGGCCCAGCGTGTCGTTGATCAGCTTGAAGCGGTTGAGGTCGATGAACAGCACGCAGCCGTTCAAACGTCCGCGATGGGCCACCATCAGCGCCTGGTCCACCAGCTTGGTGAGCAAGGTGCGGTTGGGCAGGTTGGTCAGGGCGTCGTAATAGGCCAGGTGGTGGATGCGCTCCTCGGCCATCTTGCGCTCGGTGATGTCGGTAAGGTACGCGATCAACCCCACCGAGCGGCTGTTCACGTCGCACAGCGGCGACAACGACAAGCTGGCCCAGAACACTTCGCCCGACTTTTTCTTGCGCCGCACCTCCATCAACCGCCCGCCATGCTCGACGAACGGATCTTCGAAACCGGTGTCTTCGTCGTCGTACAGGAACAGGATGTTGCGGCCCAGCGCCTCCACCGCCGTGTAGCCGAACAGCCGTTCGGCGCCCTTGTTCCAGCTGAGGATGAATCCGCTCATATCCATCGTCACTACCGATTCGTGGATGTGGTCGAGGATTTGCGCCTGGTGCTGCAATTTCGCTTCCACCTGGCTGTAGGCATGGGTGCTGCGCTGCGCCAGCGAGTGGACTTGCAGCACGCTGCCGGCCAGCGTGGCCAGGCTCATCAGATGCTGGCGATCGCTGTCGGTGTAATCGAGCCGGCCCGAAACGATGAACCGGCCGAAATATTTGCTGTCGAACCAGATGTCCTGCGTCAGCGTGGGCACCGGCGCGTCGTTGGCGGCGTGGATTTCCGGTGCCGGCAGTTTGGCCAGCAGCGAAGCGGCGTCGGCCGGCAGGTATTCGCCCAGCGGGCTGCCCGTGACACTGCGCACGATGCGTCCCAGTTCTTCCACCAGCGCGTTGCCGCGCAGCCGCAACACGGCGTCGCAGAGTGCGGCGCTGTGGGCGAGGAAGTCCGTGACGGGATGGGTGCGCATGGGCGTTACAAATTCCTGCTGACCTGCAGCGCCCACTGGTGCGCTTCCAGCTGGGTAAGCCAGAAGGTTTCGGCGTCGATGCCGGCCCGGGCAAGCGCGGCGCGGTCGTGACCTTCCACCAGTTTGAGCAGTTCGCCCAGCGGGCCGGCGCGGTCGAGCAGTGCCATCACCACGTCCAGGTCGAGGCTTAGCGCAGCGACGATTTCCGTCATTGCCATGCCCAGCAGCACGTCCAGCAGCGAGAACACGCCGGCCACGAATGCCATGTCCTGCTGGTCGCGGTCACCGCCCTGGGCCCGCACCAGCGCTTCCATCTGGGCGGCGCGCACGGCAGCGAGTGGCAGCAGCGGATTGGGCAGGCCGTCGTCCTGCTGACGTGCGTACAACAGCAATTGCAGCCAGCGTTGCAGCTGGCGGCGGCCGAGCACGTTGATCGCCTGGCTGAAGCTGTGCACCGGCGAGCTGAGCGCGAACGCGGCCGAGTTCACCAGCTTGAGCAAGTGGTACGACAGCGACGGGTCTTGCTTGAGCAGCACTTCCAGTTCGCGGGTATCGGCATCGCGTGCCAGCAGGTCGAGCAGCGCCAGCAGCCGCTTGCGCGAGGTGCCGTCGCCGGCGTTGTCGTTATCGGGATGGCGCGCAAAGTCGCCCATGAACCAGCTGAAACCGGCCTGTGCGCAGGCGGCAATCCGTGCTTCGCTGGGCATATTGGTAGCCAGGTGCGGACCGGGCTGGCCGATCAGCGCTACCACTGGCGGCAAGGTGACGGCTGCGTCGGTCATCAGCGCACGGGCGCCGCATAGCGTAGCGGTAGAACCCGGCGTGACGCCGTCGATCATGATGCGGTAACCCGCCTCGGCCAGGCTGGCCAGTTTCTTTTGCACCGGCACGTCGAGGCAGGCGGCGCCCGGTACCCGCAGGATCACGCGGTTGGGCGGCAGGGTCGACAGCTGCGACAGTTCCAGCTGCGCTGGCTCGGCGACGGGCACAATCAGGTCGAGCGGCGCCAGGGTGTCGAATACCGCAGGCGTTTTCAACAAGGTGAGCGCGGCCTGGAAGGCAGCACCCGGCTGGCCGTCGTGGGCCGTGGGGTTAAGGGTCAACGCCACCCAGGTATAGCGGGCGTCGGAGACTGCATGAAGTTCCGCTAACGGAAACTGGTTAGTATCGAGCGCAGACATCAATTTCTCTGTGAAGGTTCAGCGCGCGTTGTTCGTACCCTGTGCGATGTGCCATATGACGAGTAGTGAGCCAACTTACCGCATGGAAATCATTTTATATTTTTACACAATTGCAATTTTTGGAGCAATCCGAATATAGCAGATATTGCCCCAGAAACACGAAATATTAGGAATAGCTTAATAGTATTAGAATAGTGACTCGATTTTGTTGCATAGATACAAAAATGGTAGCGCACGCACGGTAGAAAGGCAAAGGCAACCCTACATTAGGTGGGCTTTTTTACCCGGCACACGGGGTATCCCGGGCTCGCCCTCCCACTCTGACGGCTGTGTCCGCCGGGGTCAGACCCCATTTGGGTGGTCGCCGTGCCGGGAAGATGATGGGCGGGGTTTTACTGCGCGTGCTGGACGGCGAAGCGGATCAGCTCGGCCTGGCCTTCGATGCCCAGCTTGCGCTTGATGTTCAGGCGGTGGGTTTCCACCGTGCGCACGGACAGATCGAGCGCGCGGGCGATCTGCTTGTTCGATTCGCCGTTGGCGATGTGGCGCAGTACTTCGTGCTCGCGCGAGGTCAGCTGGTTGTCCTGGTTTTGCGGCTGGGCCAGCTGGCGGGCCAGCGCCGCGCTGTAGTAGATGCCGCCCGACATCACGGTTTCGATCGCCACCACGATGTCTTTGCCGGGCGCGTCTTTCAGTACGTAGCCGCGCGCCCCCGCCTGGATTGCCTGCGACACGTATTCCAGCTTGTCGTGCATCGACAGGATCAGCACCGCTATGTGCGGGAAGGCCGCCTTGAACT
>Ga0308157_10002289_pt1 | contig 32292 bp, 26 predicted proteins | sample PhyBR1_FD_201035 | JGI IMG/M metagenome (GOLD analysis project Ga0308157, IMG submission 201035) | Phyllosphere microbial communities from UC Gill Tract Community Farm, Albany, California, United States - DLSLB.R1 | ecosystem: Host-associated > Plants > Phyllosphere > Unclassified | place: USA...
CGGTACGGTCCATCTTGTTGACGAAGGCCAGACGTGGCACTTTGTACTTGTTAGCCTGACGCCATACGGTTTCCGACTGTGGCTGAACACCGCCCACTGCGCAGTAAACCATGCAAGCACCATCCAGCACGCGCATCGAACGTTCCACTTCAATGGTGAAGTCAACGTGGCCTGGGGTGTCGATGATGTTGATGTGGTGTTCTGGGAAGTTGTTCGCCATGCCTTTCCAGAAGCAGGTGGTCGCAGCCGAGGTAATGGTAATACCACGTTCCTGCTCCTGCTCCATCCAGTCCATGGTGGCGGCGCCATCGTGAACTTCACCGATCTTGTGGTTCACGCCCGTGTAGAACAGAACGCGCTCGGTAGTGGTGGTCTTACCTGCATCGATGTGAGCGGAGATACCGATATTGCGGTAGCGCTCGATGGGGGTCTTGCGGGCCATAATTAATCCTAAATCGTTTAATGGACAAAACCGAGCGCCATTTTTTGTACAAAAAATGAGCCCGGCCTCGAACAACGGATAACAGCCAGCCGCAGCTGGCCGATTTTATTAGAAGCGGAAGTGCGAGAACGCCTTGTTCGCTTCAGCCATGCGGTGAACTTCGTCACGCTTTTTCATCGCACCGCCACGGCCTTCAGCGGCTTCCATCAGCTCGCCAGCCAGACGTTGTGGCATCGATTTTTCGCTGCGCTTGTTGGCAGCTTCACGCAGCCAACGCATCGACAGCGCCATACGACGCACTGGGCGGACTTCAACCGGCACCTGGTAGTTTGCACCACCAACGCGACGGGATTTCACTTCAACCAGCGGCTTGGCGTTGTTCAGCGCGGTGGCGAACACTTCCAGCGGGTCTTTGCCGGACTTTTGGGTGATGTGCTCGAAGGCACCGTAGATGATGTTTTCAGCGACCGATTTTTTACCGGACAGCATCAGAACGTTCACGAATTTGGCGACATCGGTGTTGCCGAATTTTGGATCCGGCAGGATCTCGCGCTTGGGTACTTCACGACGACGTGGCATGTCATTTCCTTTTATCTTCAGTTGAGTGCCTTGCGGTCACTCGCGGCGGCCATCATAGCCATCCACTTACTCGGTCTCGCGACCGGCTCAACTCAATTAATGTAAATTACTTCTTAGCTTGCTTGGCGCGTTTTGCACCGTATTTCGAGCGAGCTTGTTTACGGTCTTTAACGCCCTGGGTATCCAGTGCACCGCGAACCATGTGGTAACGCACACCTGGCAAGTCTTTTACACGACCGCCGCGCAGCAGAACAACGCTGTGTTCCTGCAGGTTGTGGCCTTCACCGCCGATGTACGAAATAACTTCGAAACCGTTGGTCAGGCGCACTTTGGCAACTTTACGCAGTGCCGAGTTAGGCTTCTTAGGAGTGGTGGTGTACACACGGGTGCACACGCCACGTTTTTGCGGGCTGTTTTCCAGCGCCGGCGATTTGCTCTTCACGACCAGTTTGGTACGTGGTTGGCGAATCAGTTGATTGATGGTTGGCATCGTTCTAAACCCAACTAAATAACAACATTAACAACCCGGTCATAGTGCCGGGGACAAAAAACCTTCTCTCGATCTATTGGGCCAAAGGAGGCGCAAACAGCCACTCTCCTGGAGCAGCCAGATTCAACGTATACGATGTGCAGAATAAATTGAGAACTCGCGAGTATAGACCTGTCGCATGGCGCAGTCAACCATTTTCACGGCGCCATGCGGCTTGCGGCGGGGAGCAGACACTAGCAGAAAGCCAGCGAAACACTTGATAATGGCAAGTACTTCCACTGCCGCCGTTGCCATGCGATCCCTGTTGCGCCCCGCTCCCCTGTTCGTGCTTGCCAGCTACCTGCTGCTGTCGCTGGTGCCCTGCGTGCCACTATTGCTCGGAAAGCAAGTTCCGGAACTGGGCCACGTGCTGGCGGTGGAAGCGCTGGTCTGGCTGGCGGTATGGAGCCTGTTCGGCCGGCCGGCCCGCTTCCACTGGCTGCTGGTGCCAGCCTTCATGGTGCTGCCTACCGAGATTTACCTGTTTATTTACTACGGCCAGGGCATTTCCACCCACCACCTGGGGATTATCGCCGAAACCAGCCCGAAGGAGGCGCTCGAATTCCTCGGCAGCAAAGTCTGGCTGATGGCGGCCGTGCTGCTGGCGGCGGTGGCGTGGTGGATCGCGGTGCAGGTGGCCGCCCAGCGCAGCACGGTGCTGACCTGGCGCGGCAAGCCGCGCTGGGCCACGCTTGCCATCGTCATATTGGTCGCGGGCGTGCTGGCCTACGGCTGGGAATTCGGCGTGCGCGCCAGGCCGGTGCCGCCGGCCGGCGCCAGCAAGCTGGCGCCGCAGCACGCCGGTTCAGCCGGATCAGCGATCGGCTCGGCGCTCAGTTCGGCGCTGCGCTTCGTCGGCGTCACCTCCGCCGCCGAGACTGCCAGCGAAGAAGAGAGCGCCATCGAGGACGCGGTCGAAGCCAGCGACCCGGAATACCCGGCCATGGCCGGCGCCGGCCACACCGGCTGGCCGCTGGGTGCGCTGCCGTGGCGACTGCGCTCGCCGCTGAGCTTCGGCGAGTTCGCCTCGTCGTGGCCATTCGGCCTGACCGCGCGCGGCGTCGACTTTTACCAGGAGCGCGAATACCTGGCCGACCTGGGCAAGCGCAGCAGCAATTTCAGCTTCAAGGCGCACCAGCCGGCGCCCAACGACACGCCGGAAATCGTCATCATGGTGATCGGCGAATCATCGCGCTACGACCGCTGGAGCGTCAATGGCTATGCGCGCGACACCACGCCGCTGCTGCGCCAGGAGGCCAACCTGGTGACGCTGCAGGATGTGATCACCTCGGTGTCGGCGACGCGGCTGTCGGTGCCGGTGATCATCTCGCGCAAGCCGGCCATGCAGGCGCTGAAAGATGGCTTCTCGGAGAAATCCTTCCTCACCGCCTACAAGGAAGCCGGCTTCAAGACCTTCTGGCTGTCGAACCAGATTTCCTTCGGCCGCTTCGACACGCCGGTGTCGGTGTTTGCCAAGGAAGCCAATGTGATCCAGTTCATGAACCTGGGCGGCTTTACCAATAACTCCAACCTCGACCAGATCTTGCTGGAACCGCTGAAGCACGCGATTGCCGATGCGGCGCCGAAAAAGCTGATCGTGCTGCACACGCTGGGCAGCCACTGGAACTACAGCCAGCGCTATCCCGAGGATTTCGACAAGTGGCAGCCATCGCTGTTTGGCGTCGACAAGCCGGTGTACACCGATCTGAAGCTCAAGCCGCAGATCAACAACAGCTACGATAATGCCATCCTCTACACCGACTGGTTCCTGGCGCAGGTGATCGGCCAGCTGAAGCAGACGCAGCAACTGGCATCCATGGTCTACGTGGCCGACCACGGCCAGACCTTGTATGACGGCACGTGCAACCTCGCCTTCCACGGCCACAATACGCAATTCGAATTCCACGTGCCGGCGGTAGTGTGGTACTCGGACGCCTTCCAGGCGCACTACCCGGACAAGGTCAAACAGCTGCTGCGCCACCGCAAGGCGCGGCTGGCGACCGAGAACATGTTCCACACGCTGCTCGACATGGGCAACATCCAGTACGACGACGAGAAGCTGGAGTGGAGCTTTGTCAGCAAGCAGTTCAAGCAGCACAAGCGCTATGTCGACAGCTACGGCTGGTCGAACTACGACAACGCCAGCTTCAAGGGCGACTGCCGCGAAGTCATGGACAAGGGCAAACCACTCAAACAGGAGAAGTAATGGGTATCCGCATCGCGGCGGCGCAAGCGCCATCGATGGCCGGCGAGATCGCCGCCAATCTGCAAACGCACCGGCGCTTCATCCGCGCCGCGCGCGCCGAAGGCGTGCAGCTGCTGGTGTTCCCGGAGTTGTCGCTGTGCGGTTACGAGCTGCCGCTGCTGCGCGCCTGCGCCATGTCGCCGCACGATGTGCGCCTGGACGCGTTGCGCGCAGCGGCAGACGGCATGACGGTCATCGTCGGCGCGCCGGTGATTGATGCCGGCGCTGCGCAACCCTGCATTGCCAGCATCACCTTGGCGGCCGATGGCAGCACCCGCGTCTACCGCAAGCAGTACCTGCACGGTGGCGAAGAAGTACATGCCCAGGCGGGCGCCATCGGCGCGCAGGCGCATGCGCTGCATGGCCAGCGCTACGTTGAAGCCATCTGCGCCGATACGACACACGCCGAACACGCGCAAGCGGCAGCGGACGCCGGCGCCTCGCTGTACGTGGCCGGCGTGCTGATTTCGGTCGGTGGATATGACAAGGATGCCGCGCTGCTGCGCGGCTATGCGCAAGCCCATGACATGGGCGTGCTGCTGGCCAATCATGCAGTCGATTCCGGCGGCTACGCGGTCGCCGGCAAGAGCGCCTTCTGGGCACCTGGTGGCCAGTTGATCGTCCAGGCCGACGGGCCGGGCGACTGCCTCGTCATTGCTGAAGAAAGCCAGGGCTGGCAAGGCCGCGTGATCCCGGTCGCGGCCTGATGGGTCAAGGCGCCGCATGGCGCCCCGCATAACGGCTTAACGCAGCGCCAGCTGCTTGCCCGGGCGGCGCGCGGCGCCGACAGCGCTTTCGTTGATCTTGAAGATGCTGACCGTCTGCTGCAACTCGGCCGCCTGGTCTTGCAGCGACTGGGTCGCCGCTGCGGCCTCCTCCACCAGCGCGGCATTCTGCTGCGTCACCTCATCCATCTGCGCCACCGCCTGGTTGACCTGGTCGATGCCGTCGCTCTGCTCGCGGCTGGCGACCGCGATTTCGCCGACGATCTGCGTCACCTGATGCACATTGCCGACCAGCGTGGTCATCGTCGTGCCGGCCTGCTCCACCAGGCTGGTGCCCAGCTGGATCTTCTGCACCGAATCATCAATCAGCACCTTGATTTCCTTGGCGGCCGCCGCCGAACGCTGCGCCAGGTTGCGCACCTCGGTCGCCACCACCGCGAAGCCGCGCCCCTGCTCGCCGGCACGGGCCGCTTCCACCGCCGCGTTCAGCGCCAGGATGTTGGTCTGGAAGGCGATGCCATCGATCACGCCGGTGATGTCGACAATCTTGCGCGACGCATCGTTGATGTCGTTCATGGTGCTGACCACCTGCTGCATCACCTCGCCGCCCTGCGCCGCCGTGGTCGATGCGTCTTCCACCAGCGTGCGCGCATGCTGGGCGTTGTCCGAGTTCTGCTTGACGGTGCTGGTCAGTTCCTCGATCGACGCGGCGGTTTCTTCCAGCGAGCTGGCCTGCGTTTCAGTGCGTGACGACAGCTCCAGGTTGCCGGCCGCCAGTTCCTGCGAACCGGTGTTGATGATGTCGGCGCCGTTGCGTACGCGCGACACAGTCGACAGCAAATCGCCCTGCATGCGCTGGATCGCTGTCAGCAACCGCTGGATTTCGTTATCGCCCGACGCTTCGATATGCGCCGTCAGGTCGCCGCTGGCCACGCGGTCCAGCTGTCCGACCGCACCTTCCAGCGGCAGCAGCACCGTGGATCGCAGCATCAGGTGGGCGCCCAGCACCACGCCGAGTGCAATCAGCAGACCCAGCGCCACCAGCCACATCACCACGGTGTATTCGCTGGCGCGGCTGTCGGCCAGTTCGTTGATCTGTTCATCGCCCAGCTTCTGGAATTTCTCCAGCAGCGACGAGAAATTGGCGCCCACCGGCGTCAGTTCGCCGGAGTTGATGGCGGTGTAGGCTGCCGTGTCATCCTTGGCCAGCGCCGCCGAGGCGCGCTCCAGCACGGCGGACAGCTTGCGGCCGGACTCGACCAGATCCTTCTTCAGTTGCGTATCCTGGCCTGGAAAGTCAGGCGCCTTCTCGAACTTGTCGAGGAAATCCAGCGTGCGTTGGTAGGATTTTTTGGCGGCGGCCAGCGCCGAATCGCGGGTGGACTTGTCGTCGGCTTCTTTCAGCGCCGCATAGCCGCGCGTCAGCGCCGAGCGGGTGCGGGTGGTGTCTTTGTAGGCATCGTTGATGGTGATGACCTGGTTGGCGATGCGGTGCACCACCCCGATCGACTGGTTGGACTGCTGCAAAGCAAAGATGCCCAGGCCCGCACCGGCAAGCAACATTATCGTAAACAAAACAAGCACGCCCAACAAGCTTGCCCGTACCGTGACCTTATTCATTCCGCCTCCAAATTTAGATATTTCTAACCAGAAACACTATACCAAATTATGAAGTTTAGTGAGCACGGAAATAACTTTACGCCGGTTTGTGCACCATCAGCCAATACACCACCAACAGTGCGCCGAAGGCGGGGAAGCCGAGCGCGGTCCAGATCTTTTCGTAGCGCCAGTAGCGGGCCGGTAGCGGCGCGTCATCCCGCGCGGCAATGGCGGCCATGTCGCGCATGCGCAATTGCAGCCACACCACCGGCAGCCAGCAGGCGCCGGCCAGCGCATACAGCGCGAGCGACCAGACGATCCAGGTTGAGCCAAGCGGATAGCCGGCCATGTGTATCATCCAGAAGCCCGACAGCGGCTGGAGGATGACCGACGGCGTGGTGAACCACCAGTCCGCACGCGCCACCAGCCGCGACACCACGGCGATCGCCGCCACGTTGCGCGTGCGGTTGGTGAAGAACATATAGAAAGCCGTGCCGAAGCCCGTGCCGAACATCGCAGTCGCGGACAGGATGTGCAGCCATTTGAGCGCAAGGTAGTCCATTATCTGCTCGCCCTCCACATCAGGAACATCAATGCCAGCAAGGGCAGGTTCTTGCTCAGCGGGCCGAAGGGATGCAGCCAGAAGAACGGCAGGAACAGGCTCATGATGACCGTGTAGCCGCCAACCAGCGCCAGCTGCGCAGCCCACAGCCAGCGGCGTGGACGCAATAACAGCAGCACGCCGATGGCGGCATCGGTGAGGCTGGCGGCCAGCAGCATCGGCTCTTGCGCAAATGCCGGGATGCCGCAGGCGGCCAGCCACGCACGGCTTTCTTCATGCGGCCAGCCGAACCAGGAAACGGCGGCGGTCCATAGCCACAGCGTCGCCATCGCCAGCGTGATCAGCACGGACGCCCATTGCCACACGGCGTCTATGCGCTGTGCGGGTTGCGCGAAACTCGCCGGATCGCGCAGCGGGCGGCCAAGCAGCGCGGCGGCAGGCGCGGCGTTGGCAGTGTTGCCGCCGTCGGCGCTTTGTTCGAGCATCAGCAGCGATTCCGGCGTCAGTGCGCTCGACGGCGCCAGCGCGGCTACGCGCGCCACCAGGCGCGCGACTGGCACCGGCAGATCCAGCACCAGCCCGGCCGGCGCCTGCATGCCTTGGCGCAGGTCGCCCAGGTAGGCAGCCATGCTGCCGGCGCGCGGCCCAACGGTGGCCAACTCGCGCGGCGGCGCTTCCTGCGCCGTTACCAGCTTGACGATGATGGCCACCAGATCGTCCACGTGTATCGGCTGCACCTTGGCGCCGTGCGCCATCGGCATCATCAGCACCGGCAGCGTGGCCAGCATGCGGAACATGATGCTGCTGGCGCCCTCGTCGCCATATACCAGCGACGGGCGGATGATTGCCGGCTGCAGGCCGCTGCGCGCCATCAGGTCGGCTTCCGCCGCGCCTTTGCTGCGCCAGTAGCCGGTGGCGGCATCAGGCGCGCTGCCCAGCGCAGACACCTGCACCACGCGGCGCACCCCGAGCTGTTCGCAGGCGGCAAACATTGCCACCGGCGCGGCGCGATGCAGGCGATCGAAATCGCCGGCGCGCGTTTCGCGGATGATGCCGACACAGTTGACCACCGCATCGTAGCCGGCCAGTAGCGGCAACCAGTCCCGCGCATCGGTGAGATTGCCGAATTCAGCTTCCAGCCAATCGCGCTCTCCGGCGGGACGGCGCCGGCTCAAGCCGGTGACCGAACAACCAGCGGCACGCAACGCCTGCCCTGCATGTCCGCCGATCAATCCTGTGGCGCCAAGTACCAGGACTTTCATATCACCTCCCGTCAGTTATTTCTGTAAACACAGAAATGATGAGCTAAATTTTTTTAATCGCTACCCAGCAAGCGTGCTACTTTGCCACCCATTTTGAGGAAGCGTTGCATCGTTGCCGGCGGCAGATGCTTGTAGTCATCGTAGGTGCTGGTCAGCATTTCCAGGAAATCCAGCACTTGCTCCATTTTGACCTTGGTGGCCTGCTCAAGTTGCGGATCGCTCTCCGCTTCCACCGCGCAGGCGCGCAGCACGGTCAGCGTCGGATCGATCTCGCGCTTTTTGCGCTCCTCGACGATGACGCGGAAGATTTCCCACACGTCCTGCAGCGCGAGAAAATGGTCGCGGCGGTCGCCGGCCATATGCGTGATGCGCACCAGGCCCCAGCTTTGCAGCTCCTTCAAGCTATTGCTGACATTCGAACGCGCCACATTCAGCGTCTCGGCGATCTGTTCGGCGTTGAGTGGCTGGTTGGCCAGGAACAGCAAGGCATGAATCTGTGCCACAGTCCGGTTCACGCCCCAGCGCGCGCCCATTTCACCCCAATGCAGGATGTATTTTTGAATGGTTGGTGTCAGTTCCATGTATTTCTCTAATTTCTGTCGTTACAGAAATAATAGGATGCATTTTCGACAAAGTCAATGCTGGCATTTGAGGTAGCGCAAACGCGCTGCAAGCTGATTCGATACGATGAAGAACGGCTGTCACCTCGGCCTTTTCTGCTACGATCAAATGGGGAGGTATCATGACCATGCCTATCAAATTCGACACCCTTGAATACACCCGCAACCTGATGGAAGCAGGTATCTCCGCCACCGATGCAGAGGCACACGCCAACGCGCTCAGCCTGGCAATGGCCGAAGCAACCGTCTCGCCAAGCGAGCTGCTACTGCTCAGAACCGACGTGTTGGCCCGCATCGACATGCTGCGCCTTGCCGTGGACGCAAAAATAGAAGCGTTATGCGTATCAGTGGAAACGAGAATAGACTCGCTGCAATCTGAGATAAATGCAAAGATAAGTTCGGTGCAGGCCGAGATAAATCAGAGGATAAATTCGCTCCAGGCCGAGATAGATCTGAGGATAAATTCGCTCCAGGCCGAGATAGATCTAAGGTTAAATTCGCTGCAGGCAGCGATAGATATGAAGATAAATTCGCTGCAGACTGAGGTAAACTCGCTGCGCGCCGGGATGAATGCAAAACTCATCCCGCTGTATCTCATGGCCGGCCTATCACTGGTGCTGCATGCCATCACCCTGGCCAAGCTGTTCTCCTGACAATCCGGTCGGGCGGGCCATGTAATTGCCTAGCCAGGTATGGATGCGGTTGGCTTTCTCGGTGATGGCGGGAGCAAAGCCGCGCTCCGCCAGCAAGGCAATACCGTTGGTGTCGACCAGCAGCCCAGGCGCCAGCTGCCAGCGTCCGTCGACGCGGCTGACGCACCAAGGCTGCAGACAATCCGACAGCAGCGACGCCAGCACCAGATGATGCGACGCCACCAGCACCCGCCCCCGCTGCGCCAGCTCATGCAGCACCGCTCCTGCCGCCGACACCGACTCCAGATAATTCGTGCCACGGAAAATCTCATCAATGACGAAGATCGCCGGCCGCTGCGCCGCCAGCGTCAGCAACTCCTGTCCACGTCGCAGCTCGGCCATGTAGAAACTCTCGCCATTCGACATCGCATCCTCGTTCTGCATGCTGCTGTAGACCGGCAGCAGCGGCGTCACCGCGCGCACCGCGTAGCAGAAGCCAAACGCACGCGCCACGATCAGGTTCAGCCCCACCGTCCGCAGCAAGGTGCTCTTGCCGATACCGTTCTGCCCCGAAATGAACACGCCCTGCTGCTGCATGCCAAACGTCAGCGGCGCCGCGCCGTCCAGCAGCGGATGCACTACCTCATCCAGCGCCACCGCATCGTCCTGACCCGCCCAACAATACGAGGGCGCCGCAGCCAGATGCCGCGCCAGCGCCAGGTCCGCCTCCAGCGCCGCCACGCGCTCAAAGCTGCCACGCAGGAAACCGATATGCTGACGCGCCACCTCGCGGCTCTGGAAATAATGACGCACGTTCTGCAGGAAGAACCAGTCGCCATACTCGCGCGCACCAGGCATGCTGGATAACAGCGGACGGCTCAGGCGGCGGTTCAACTTCGACGCCTGCGCCGCATCATCCCGCAAGGAGGCTGTCGCGGGTGCGTCGACCTGCCCCAGCAGCGTATGCGCACGCAGCATCAACTGCGTGGTGTTGAGGATGCGCGCCCACTCCTGCACTTCGTCGAAATAGCGCATCTGGATCGCACACAGCACCAGCGCCAGCAGCACCGCCGCGCCCCACAACGGCATCCAGCCGCTGAACAGCGCGGCAACCAGCGCGCCAACAAACAGTAGCGGCAACCAGCGCAAGACCGGCAACCAGCGCGGCAACGACGGCAACTCCGCGCCAAACAAGGTCTCGCTGATTTCACGATCAGCCTCGCGCATGTCCTTGGACGCCACCTGCAATCGCGCACGTAAGCCATCATCCGCCGCCAGCGCCTGCACGCGGCCCAGCGCAGCATCGCCGCCACCCTGGGCCACATGCAGCCGCCGGTGCAGCTCCTGCTGGCCGAGGATGCTGGTCTCGCGCGCCAGCAGCGCGCTGTACTCAGGCAGCAGCAAGTCATTCCAGGTTTGGGTATCCATCACGCTGTCCGGGCCGGACACGGTGCGGTGGTATAAGGCGACGTCGCTGGGGACGAAAGGAAAATCGGTCATGCCGCGCCATATGCCGCCGCTTGACAATTTTTCAAGTGCAGCCGGACAAGACGGACAACACGGACGCTCGCGGACAGCGGACACGCGCCAACAATCCCATAAAAATCAGCTACTTACATGATGGCACGGTTTCTGCATAATGTTGCCCGTCTACTCACCAGCGAACCACCATGATACGCGACACCTCCAACCAAGACGCCGTGATCGCCCCCGCCAGGGGCCACAACACCAAGCGCCACATCATCATCGCCAGTGCCGCCGCCGCGCTGCTGGCCGCCGGCTGGTATCTGTTCCACAACTGGAACGGCAGCGACCACTCGGTCAACATCTCGCGCCTGCGCATCGCCGAAGTCGGCCGCGGCACCTTGATCCGCGACGCCGCCGTCAACGGCCGCATTGTCGCCGCCGTCAGCCCGACGCTGTACGCGCCGTCGCTGGCCACCGTCACGCTCAAGGTCAACGCCGGCGACACGGTCAAGAAAGGCGACGTGCTGGCGGTGCTGGAATCGCCCGACCTGTCCGATGCGCTGAAAAAGGAGCAAGCCGCCTTCGCGCAGATCGAAGCCGACGTCGCGCGCCAGCGCATCCTCGCCCGCAAGCAGAAACTGCTGGCGCAACGCGATGCCGACACCGCCGAAATCGATCGGCTGTCGGCGCAACGCACGCTGGAACGCTACGACGCCGTCTCCAACGAAGGCATCATCGCCAAGATCGAATACCAGAAGGCCAAGGACGCACTGAACTCCGCCGACATCCGCGCCAAACACGCGGAACAGGCTTCCACGCTGGAGAACGACAACGTCGCGCTGGAGCTGGAGTCTAAAATCAAGCAGCTGGACCAGCAACGCAGCACGCTGTCCAATGCCCAGCGCCGCGTCGACGAGCTGACGGTGCGCGCGCCGGTTGACGGCTTTATCGGCACGCTGTCGGTGGCCAACCGCAGCGTGGTGCCGGCCAACACGCCGCTGATGACGCTGGTCGATCTGTCACGGCTTGAAGTCGAACTGGAAGTGCCGGAGACTTACGTCGCCGACATCGGCCTGGGCATGACGGCGGAAGTCAACTACGGCACCGGCACCGCCAACGGCAAGCTGTCGGCGCTGTCGCCGGAAGTGGTCAAGAATCAGGTGCTGGCCCGGGTGCGCTTCAACGGCGAGCAGCCGGCCGCGCTGCGCCAGAACCAGCGCGTCACCGCGCGCCTGCTGATCGACGAAAAACCGAATGTGCTGATGGTGCAGCGTGGCCCCTTCGTCGAATCCGAAGGCGGCCGCTTCGTCTACCTGGTGCGCGATGGCCTGGCCGTGCGCACGCCGGTGAAGCTGGGTGCCACCAGCGTCTCCGCCGTCGAAATCCTCGGCGGCCTGAAACAGGGCGACAAGATTGTCATCTCCGGCACCGAAACCTTTGAGAACGCCAACCGCGTCTCGATCAATCAATAACTTTACTGAAGAGGCCCGCCATGCTGCGCATGAAAAACCTGAGCAAAGTCTACCGCACCCACATGATCGAAACGCACGCGCTGCGTGGTTTCGAGATCGACGTCAAGCAAGGTGAATTCGTTACCGTCACCGGCCCGTCGGGCTCCGGCAAGACCAGCTTCCTCAACATCGCCGGCCTGCTGGAAGAATTCACCGACGGCGAATATGTGCTCGATGGCGTCAACGTCAAAGGCATGGACGACAACGCCCGCTCGCGCCTGCGCAACGAGAAGCTGGGCTTCATCTTCCAGGGCTTCAACCTGATTCCCGACCTGTCGCTGTTCGATAACGTCGACGTGCCGCTGCGCTATCGCGGCTTCAACGCCGCCGAGCGCAAGGAGCGCATCGAGGACGCGCTGGCGAAAGTCGGCCTGGCCTCGCGCATGAAGCACTACCCGGCCGAACTGTCCGGCGGCCAGCAGCAGCGCGTGGCGATCGCGCGCGCGCTGGCCGGTTCGCCCAAACTGCTGCTGGCCGACGAACCGACCGGCAACCTGGATACGCAGATGGCGCGCGGCGTGATGGAACTGCTGGAAGAGATCAATGCTGCCGGCACCACCATCCTGATGGTGACCCACGATCCGGAACTGGCGGTGCGCACGCAGCGCAACGTTCACATCATCGACGGCCAGGTGTCCGACCTGGTGCGCAAATCGCCGTCGCTGAGCACCGTCGGCCATACCGCCCAGGCATAAGGAGCCGTTCATGTTCCAATACTATTTCATGCTGGGCGTGCGCAGCCTGCGCCGCAATCCGGCACTGACCGCGCTGATGGTGCTGACGCTGGCCATCGGCGTCGCCGCCAGCATCTCCACGCTGACCATTCTGCACGTGATGTCGGGCGACCCGATTCCGGGCAAGAGCAACCGCCTGTTCGTGCCGCAGGTCGACAACGGCCCGCTCGAAGGCTACAAGCCGGGCGATGAGCCGAACGATAACCAGATGAGCTATCCGGACGCCATGAATCTGCTCGCCAGCAAGGCCGGCGAGCGCCGCACCGCCATCTACGGCATCGGCCAGTCGATCGAGCCGGAGCGCAAGGACCTCGGCGCCTTCATGGCGCAGGGCCTGGCCGTCACCAGCGATTTCTTCAATATGTTCGACGTGCCGTTCCTGCACGGCCAGGGCTGGAGTCCAGCCAACGACAAGAGCGGCGCCGACGTGGTGGTGTTGAGCCGCAAGCTGGCCGCCAAGCTGTATGGCGACGAAAACCCGGTCGGCAAGCGCGTGACCGTCGGCACCTTGCAATATCAGATCGTCGGCGTGCTCGATACCTGGACCGTGGTGCCGCGCTTCCACCGCATCATCGGCAATGACGACGGCGCCTTCGTCGACGAGGACGAGATATACCTGCCGTTCGCCAGCGCCATCCGCCACGAGTTTCCGCGTATGGGTAGCACCAGCTGCACCAGCGACGTCACGCCCGGCTTCCAGGGCTTCCTGAATTCGGAGTGCACCTGGATACAATTCTGGTTCGAGACGCGCAGCGCCGCCGACCGCGCCGAGCTGCAAAGCTTCCTCGACAGCTACGCCATCGAACAGCGCAAGCTGGGCCGCCTGAAGCGCGCCGCACCCAATGTACTGTACGACGTGCGCGAATGGCTGGACCGCCTGAAGGTGGTCGGCAACGACAGCAAGCTGTCGGCCTGGCTGGCATTCGGCTTCCTGGTCCTGTGCCTGGTCAACACCATCGGCCTGCTGCTGGCCAAGTTCTCGGTGCGCGCGCCGGAAGTCGGCGTGCGCCGCGCGCTGGGCGCCTCGCGCCGCGAGATCTTCACGCAGTTCCTGATCGAGACCACGGTGGTGGGCCTGATCGGCGGCCTGCTTGGCCTGCTGCTGGCCTTCGGCGCGCTGGCGCTGATCGCCATGCAGTCGAAGGCGCTGACGGTGGTGGCGCACATGGACTGGGTCATGATGCTGACCACCTTTGCGATGGCGGTTGCCTCGGCGGTGCTGGCCGGCCTGTTGCCGACCTGGCGCGCCTGCCAGGTGACGCCGGCGCTGCAACTCAAATCTCAATAAGCGAGCACAATCATGGAATTCCGTCCCATCCTTTCCGCCCTGCTGCGCAACAAGACCGGCCCGGTGCTGGTGGCCATACAGGTCGCATTGAGCCTGGCCATCCTCGCCAACGCGCTGCACATCGTGCAGGTGCGGCAAGCGGTATCGGCGCGCGCGAGCGGCCTGGCCAGCGAGCAGGACGTGTTCGCCCTGCAGGTACGCCAGCTCCAGGCGGGCACGCACGAAGAGCAGCTGGCCAATCAGCAGCGCTATACCGAAACGCTGCGCGCCGTGCCCGGCGTGGTATCGGTGGCGTCGGCGTGGCAGATGCCGCTGTCACGCTCCGGCAACTACAGCAGCCTGGCCGTCAACCGCAAGCAGACTACGCCGACCGCCACCGCCAGTATCTATCGCAGCGCCGATTCGCTGATCAAGACCTGGGGTTTGCAGCTGGTTGAGGGGCGCGACTTCCTGCCTGGCGAAGTGCCGGTGATCGACCAGAACATCACCGATGAATCCAGCGGCGTGGTCGTCATCACCCGCAAGCTCGGAGAGAAGCTATGGCCAGGCAGCACCAGCTTTGTCGGCAAGGTGTTCTACTTCGGCATGGGCGACACCGCGCGCGAGGGGCGCGTGGTTGGCGTGATCGACCGCTTGCAAACGCCTGGCGCGCAAATCAGCGAAACCGGCGAATTCTCGGTGCTGGTGCCGCTGCGCGCCACCGGCGGCAAATCGTTCAACTACACGCTGCGCGCGGAACCGGGCCAGCTGGACCGCGTGATGAAGGAGGCAGAAAGCGCCATGCGCACCAAGTCGGCGCTGCCGATCATCATCAAGCTGCGCACCATGGATGAATTCCGCACCAGCCGCTACCGCGCCGACAAGGGCCTGGCGTGGATGCTGCTGACCGTCAGCGTGCTGCTGTTGCTGATCACCGCCAGCGGCATCGTCGGCATGGCCAGCCTGTGGGTGACGCAACGACGCAAGCAGATCGGCGTGCGCCGCGCCTTGGGCGCGCGCCGGGTCGACATCCTGCGCTACTTCCTGACCGAGAACTTCATGATCACCAGCGCAGGCATCGTCGCCGGCGTGCTGCTGGCGCTGGGCCTGAACCAGTTGCTGGTCAGCCAGCTGGAGCTGGCGCGCCTGCCGGCCGCCTATCTGCTCGGCGGCGCCGCCATCTTCTGGGCGCTGGGCGTGATTGCGGTGTACGGACCGGCGTGGCGCGCCGCCAGCATCTCGCCGGCCACCGCCACCCGGACAGCGTGATGAGCGTGCCTGGCACGCCGCGACAGTGTTATGCTTGCGGCATGCCTACCGTACTGATAATCGACGATAACGCCGCCGTCGCCGTGGCCCTCGACGTGCTGTTTTCGCTGCACGATATCGAGGCGCTGCGCGCCGCCTCGCCCGAGGAAGGATTGGCGCTGCTGGCGCAGCACAGCGTGGACCTGGTAATCCAGGACATGAACTTCAGCGCCGACACCACCTCCGGCGAGGAAGGTACGGCGCTGTTCCGTGCCATCCGCGCGCATCACCCGGACCTGCCGGTGATCCTGCTGACCGCCTGGACGCACCTGAATGCAGCGGTGGACCTGATCAAGGCCGGCGCCGCCGACTACCTGGCCAAGCCGTGGGACGATCACAAGCTGATCGCCACCGTCAACAACCTGATCGAACTGGGACAGGCCAAGCGCGCCTTGCAGCAGCGCGTGCAGGGCGAGCTACGCCAGCGGCGCGAACTGGAACGCGGCCACGAGCTGCGCGGCATGGTGTTCCAGGACCCGGCGACCGAGCGCGTAATCCACCTGGCCTGCCAGGTGGCGCGCGCCGATGTGCCGGTGCTGATCTCCGGCCCAAACGGCACCGGCAAGGAAAGGATCGCGGAAATCATCCAGGCCAATTCCTCGGTGCGCGACGGCCCTTTCGTGGTGCTGAATTGCGGCGCGATTCCATCCGAGTTGATCGAGGCCGAATTGTTCGGCGCCGACGCCGGCGCCTACACCGGCGCCGCCAAGGCGCGCGAGGGCAAGTTTGAAGCGGCCGACGGCGGCACCTTGTTCCTCGACGAAATCGGCAACCTGCCGCTGGCCGGGCAAATGAAGCTGCTGCGGGTACTGGAAACGGGACGCTTCGAGCGCCTTGGTTCCAACCGCGAGCGCCAGGTCAAGGTACGCGTGATCAGCGCCACCAATGCCGACCTGCAGTCCATGATCAAGGCCGGCACCTTCCGCGAGGATCTGTTCTATCGCCTGAACGTGATCGAGCTGCGCCTGCCGCCGCTGGCGGCGCGGCCACTCGACATCCTGCCGCTGGCCATGCACTTCCTTGGCGCCGACAAGCAGCTGCATGCCGATGCGCAGGCGGCGCTGCTGGCGCACGCATGGCCCGGCAATGTGCGGGAACTGAAGAACGTCATGATGCGCGCCGGCCTGCTGGCCACCGGCGATGTCATCAAGGTGGCGGACCTCGGCCTGCCGGCGGCAAGCGGCGGCATGGCAGCCAACGCCAGCGATGACGTCAGCCGTGAACCGGACCGCGACACCATCAGCCTGGCCTTGAGCCGCGCCGGCGGCGTGGTGGCGCAGGCGGCGGCGGAACTCGGACTGTCACGCCAGGCGCTGTACCGCCGCATGGAGCGGCTGGGCATCGTCCGCCCATAATGAAGCACACTGACGCTCAGCGGGACGGCGGCGCCTCACGCCGCCCGCGCGGCCTGCGTCTCTCACTGCTCACCCGCTGGACAGCACTGATCGGCACCCTGCTGACGGTCGGCATGCTGATCGCGCTGGCACTGGAACACTTCTTCCCGAAAAATCCCGGTCTGGTCATCAGCATCTGCCTGCTGTGCGTGATCCCGATCTCCATCATCACCATCCGCGCGGAGCTGGAGCGTATGCTGTCGCTATTCCGCGCGCTGACCGGCACCGTCACCAGCTACCAGGACGGCGACTTTTCCTTCAGCCTGCACTGGCCGCAGAACGATGAGCTAAGCGACCTGGTGGCCGCGCACAACGCCCTTGGCGACGTACTGCGCCAGCAGCGTCTCGACCTGGTACAGCGCGAACTGCTGCTGGACACCATGGTGCAGAACACGCCAGTGGCGATGCTGCTGGTCAGCGAATCCGGCCCCATCGTCTACGCCAACGTCGCCGCACGCCAGCTGCTCAGCGAAGGCCGCAAGCTGGAAGGCCATAAACTGGACGAAGTTCTCAGCCACGTCGCGCCGGAACTGCTGGAAGCGCTGGCGCGCGGCGGCGACGGCCTGTTCACCACCAAGGACGCGGAGGAAGAAGAGGTCTACCACCTGGCCCGCCGCAGCTTCAAGCTGAATGGCCGCAAGCATGAGCTGCTGCTGTTGCGCCAGCTGACCATGGAACTGCGCCGGCAGGAAGTGCAGACGTGGAAGAAAGTCATCCGCGTCATCAGCCACGAACTGAATAACTCGCTGGCGCCACTGACGTCGTTGGCCCACTCGGGCGCGGAACTGGTGCGGCGCGGCCAAACCGAAAGACTGCCGCAGATCCTTGGCACTATCGAAGAGCGCACGCGTCACCTGGAGAGCTTTATTCTCGGCTATGCGCGCTTCGCCAAGCTGCCGGCGCCGCGCGTGGAAGCACAGCACTGGCAGCCGTTCATCCGGCAACTGGGCGAACAGGTGGTCTTTCAATTGGCCGGCGAAGTGCCGCTGGAGCCGGGCGCCTTCGATCCCGCCCAGCTGGAACAGGCGCTCATCAACCTGCTGAAGAACGCCCACGAATCCGGCTCGGCGGCCAGCGAGGTCTGTATCGAAGTGCGCAAGCTGCACGAAGGCGTGCGCATCGACGTGCAGGACCGCGGCCCCGGCATGAGCGACGCCGTGCTGACCAACGCCCTGGTGCCCTTCTACTCGACCAAACGCAGCGGCACCGGCCTGGGCCTGGCGCTGGCGCGCGAGATCGCCGAGGCGCACGGCGGCCGCATCACCCTCAGCAACCGCGAAGGCGGCGGCCTGACCGTGACGATGATATTGCCGCTGGCCTGATAAACTAGCGGGATGTCCAAGTCTTCATCTCCCGCCGTCCGTTTCGACCAGCCCGGCCACCCGCCGGCCACCATCACCGAATTCCAGGGCGTGCGCAGCCTGCACCTCGGCACCTCATGGGTGCAGGGCGCGATGCGCATCGCCAAGCCGGACAACATCGAGCTCGAATACATCCAGATGATGATGATGTGGCTGTTGTTTATCGAGCAGCCGCGCCACATCGTGCAACTGGGCCTGGGCAGCGCCGCGCTGACCAAGTTCTGCTATCGCCGCCTGCCGCAGGCGCGCGTCACCGCCATCGAGCTCAATCCCAATGTCATTGCCATGTGCCAGGCACAGTTTGCATTGCCGTCCAACGATGAGCGCCTTGATGTGCGCGAGATGAACGCGCTGGACTTCGTGCTTGATCCAGCCAACCGCAACACGGTCGACGTGCTGCAGGTGGACCTGTACGACGAAGAGGCGCGTGGCCCGGTGCTTGATACGCAGGAGTTCTACCAGGGCTGTGCCGACGTGCTGCGCGACGGCGGCATCATGACCACCAATGTCTTCGGCGATGACTTCAGCAACTACGACAAGAACCTGCAAACCATGGAGCTGGTGTTCGACGCCGTGGTGTGGCTGCCGGAAGTGCACGATGCGAACATCGTCGTCATCGCCTTCAAGAATTCGCCTTCGCTGGATTTCAGCGTGCTGTATGAGCGCGCGGCGGAAATCAAAAAGACCCTGAACCTGCCGGCGAAAACGTGGGTCAACGGCCTCAAAGGCTGGATGCTGGATCAGCAATAAATCGTCTATCAATATACGAGTATTGCATACCGATGCGCGCGCGCCACACTTTTACGTGGGCGTTTGAACAGCATGCGCCGGGGTCGCCGGCCAGCTTACGATACATTGCGTTACAAAGCACGAACTATTAGCAAATGTACATAATTCGCAACGTTGTCATGTCAGCCGCGTTGTCGTCATCGGAACCGCTCCCTTAGTATTTTTCTACCGGCCTTACCCCGCTTGGCCGTATTCAAGGCCGATGAACAAACCGTCGTGGTGCTGGGCTCACGCTCAGTGGCCAAGACGGCGCTGGACACCTCGTCGCCGGTAGGCCTGATCAGCCAGAAAGACTTGCAGACCGCCGGCCCGCTGGAACTGGGCAAGCTGCTGCAAACGCTGGACCCGTCGTTCAACTTCTCCACCACCTTCATCAGTGACGGCACCGACTCGATCCGTCCGGCCACCCTGCGTTCGCTCGGCCCGGACCAGGTGCTGGTGCTCATCAACGGCAAGCGCCGCCACCAGCAGGCGCTGGTCAACGTGCAGCAGACCATCGGCCGCGGTTCGGCCGGCACCGACATCAACGCCATTCCGCTGGCGGCCATCCACCACATCGAAGTGCTGCGCGACGGCGCCGCTGCCCAATACGGCTCGGATGCGATTGCGGGCGTCATCAACATCGTTCTGAAGTCGAACGTCGGCGAGACCGCGCTGAGCGGCCAGCTGGGCACCACCTCGGAAGGTGACGGCGACCTGTACTCGGGCAGCGTCAATCGCGGCTTCGCGCTGGGCGAGAACGGCGGCTTTATCAACCTGACCGCTGAAGCGCGCAAGCGTGGCGAAACGAATCGCGCCGGCCCGGACTCGCTGCGCGTCAATCCGCCACGCGTGACGCAACACATCGGCGACAGCAACACCAAGGATTACTACCTGTGGTGGAACGGCGCGCTGCCGATCGATAACCACAGCGAGCTGTACGCCTTCGGCGGCGTCTCCAAGCGCAAGAGCGATTCGTATGGCTTCTTCCGTTCCGCCGGCGACGCCCGCACCGTGGCATCCGTTTATCCAGACGGCTTCCTGCCCGCGATCAGCACCGACATCAAGGACGCCTCGTGGGCCTTCGGCTATCGGCGCGACCTGCCAAGCGACTGGAAGGCCGACATCAGCATCAACTACGGCCAGAGCGAACTGGCGTTCCATGAATCGAACAGCTTGAACGTCAGCTACTGGTACGAACCAAAACCGGGCGGCGGCATCTATGCCGAATCGCCGCGCGAAGCCGATACCGGCACGCTGCGCTTCTCGCAGCTGACCTTCAATGCCGACATCAAAGGCCCGGTCAGGTTTGGCGACACCGTTGTCTCGCTGGCCACCGGCTTCGAATACCGCAAGGACAACTACGAAATCGTCGCTGGCGATCCGGTGTCCTACCAGTACGGCCGCACCAACAACCCGGCCATCAACATCGTCACGCCAAGCGGCGCCACGGCAGCTGCCGGCATCCAGGGCTTCCCTGGCTACACGCCTGGCACGGCGGTGGATTCGGGCCGCCACAATATCGCCCTGTTCCTCGACGCCGAGACCAAGCCGGTCGACACGCTGACGCTGGGCGGCGCGGTGCGTTACGAGGATTACTCGGACTTCGGCAACACCGTCACCGGCAAGCTGAGCGCACGCTTCGACCCGACCAAGGAACTGGGCTTCCGCGCCAGCGCCTCCACCGGCTTCCGCGCGCCGAGCGTGCAGCAGGAGTTCTACAGCTCCGTCTCCACCAACCTGAATAACGGCGTGCTGACCGAAACGCTGACGGCGCGCCAGGGCAGCGCGGTCACGCAGGCCTTCGGCATCAAGCCGCTGAAGGAAGAGACATCCACCAGCGGCAGTGTCGGCGTGGTATTCCGTCCATCGCAGAACTTCTCGGTGACGGCGGACGCGTACCAGATCAAGATCAAGGACCGTATCGTGTTCTCCAGCGAAATCGCGCCGGAGGCTGGCGGTGGACCAATCGCCAACATCTTGCGTCCGCTGGGCGTGGGCCAGGCGCAGTTCTTCACCAACGCGGTGGACACCCGCACGCGCGGCCTGGATATCGTCGCGGTACACACAACCAAGTTTGACGCGTCGACACTGGTGCTGTCCGGCCAGCTGGGCTTCAACAAGACCGAAGTCACCAAGCGCCATTCGACTTCCAGTGTGCTGAGCGGCGAAAAGCTGTTCGACAAATCGCAGGTGACGCTGATCGAACACGGCCAGCCGCGCAAGCACCACGTGGTGGCTGCCGACTACACGATCGGCGCGTGGAACATCACCACCCGCGCCAACTACCACGGCGAGGTGTATGCGGAGAACTTCAGCCCGCTGCAAAAATGGGATGCACGCTGGCTGGTGGATGCGACGGTGCGTTACGCCTTCAGCAAGCGCACCTTCCTCAGCCTGGGCGTCAACAACGCGTTCAACCAGCTGCCGAACGAGTGGACCAATGGCGGCGACTTCCCGAAACTGGGCTTCACCCGTTGCTGGGAAACCTGCCCTATCGGCGTCAACGGCCGTTCGTTCTACGTACGGGCTGACACGGCGTTCTGATCGGCGCCACCAGCAGGGTCACGCTGTTCGCGCCACCACAACGCCAACATGGAAAGCGCGAACAGCACGCCGAACGGGGCAACCGGTAACGGTGCTCCGCTCGTCGCAGGAGCACCGGCAGCTGGTGCTCCTGACACCGCACGCGCAGCGTATTGCGCGGTGGCGTCGCGGCGCAGGGCCTTTTGCCACGCAGGCCAGTCGCCCTGCGCATACACATACGCCAGTCCTGGCTGCGCCATGCCGGCTGCGCCAAACTTCACCCAGCCTGCCTTCTGCGGCCAGAACGCCGCACACACGGCATCAGCCTTGTCAGCACGCGCCCGCAGCGACATCGGCGCGTAAGTATCTGCGGTCAGCATCGTCCCAGGTTTCACACCTTGCGCGCATACTTCGCTGCGCAAGCCTGGAACGGGCATAGGATCATTCAGCTGCCACGCGGTCTTGTGCACGCTTTCCAGCGCGATGCGGTCCATCGCCGACTGCCACCAAAGCGCCAGCGCTCGCGGCGCGCTGATCGCGTACTTGTGCCAGTCCGCCACGCCTATCCACACCACGCGGCCCTGCCCCACGCTGCGCTGCCACATCCATGGCTGCTTCTTGTTATCGCTGGCCAGCACAGACCACGGCGCCGCCGGTTGCTCGGCAGGATTCAGGCCAGCCGGCGGCAGCGACATCGACGCGGCGAACTGGCGAGCATCTTCCTTCTCGGTGGTTGGCGATTGCTGATGCAGCCGCATGCCAAAATCCCGCTGCCATACGTTGGTGTCGGCAGCATTCCCGCCTAACACCACCAGCGGAATGCCTTTGGCTACCTGCGCCAGCATGGCTGCGCGCGCGGAAGGGCTCAGGTGTTCGACGTAGGCGGCATCCACAAATACCGCATTCGGCGCGCCCAACTCCTCGCGCGGTGTCTCGCTGCGGGCGATCGCCTTGCCTAGCGTGACATTCCAGTCCAGGATCGCGCTGCCATCGGATAACAACTGGTTCAGTGTGCGGGCGTCAAATGATGGCGCGTCAAAACGGCCTTGTATTTGCAGAGGCACGGGATCTTTCACCTGTAGCGGAATCGGTCCTTGCGCGATGGTCTTGCCGTTCGCGTCCAGCAGGCGTGCTTGCAGCACCATGGTTTCGGCCACCGGCGGCAACCACTGGACGGACAACTGCGCGCCGGAGGACGGCCCGGAATCAGCCAGTACCTGCCTGTTTTCCGCCAGCAGCTGCAAGCGCCATCCTGCGGTAGCTTGCGAACGCCGCACGGTCAGCGTGAAGATGCGGCCCAGCGACATCGAACGCGGGAAGTCCAGCCACAACAGATCCGCCGCCGCAGGCTTCCATTGCAACTGCCGCGCAGGCAGGTCACGCCATTCAGCCTCACGGACGCCATCGCCGCTCAGGGCAATGCTGGCTGCAGCAGGAATCGCGATGCGATCGGCATCGGCGATACGTCCGTTGCCGGTGCTGACTTGCAGCGCACCTGCCGCGCCGGCAGGCAGGCGCACATCGGCAAGCGCAACGGCCAATGCGGCGCTGGCGATCCCGGCCAGCATGGCATCCGGCCAGCGGCGCTTGCGGCCATACAGCGCGGCGCTGACGATGCCAGTGCCAAGGGCGGCAAGCGGCGGCAGCAGCGAGGCCAGGTCGGTTGCTATCATCATTTCGCTTGCTCCTTGCCTTTCCACGCCTGCCGGAACCCGGTGTCCGCCGCAGGGCGTGCCTGCAGCAACACCGGTGCGTCAGCCAGCGTGCCGCGCAGCCAGGCGCGCAGTTCGGCGCGGCATGGCACGCAACCATCCTGCACATCCTGCACGGCGCGCTGCGCGCCGAGTTTCTGTTCCTGGTCGTTGATACGCGCGCCGATGACTTCGCGCGCCGCCTTGCTCCACAGGGCCGGCAAAGCACCATCCTGCGACAGCGCCTGCACCAGGTCACGGACCTCGGCTGGCACGGTATCGCTGGCCGCACCTTGCGCCCGCTTGTAGCTCATGGCGCCAACGATGTCGCCGCTCATGCGCTTCTCTTCTTTCAGTGCCGGCGGCACGAACGCGGTGCGGTGCAGGTAAACGCGTTCGGCGGCTTGCAGTTCCTTGATAGCTTCCAGCGCCTTGTACTCCGGCGGCAGCGCGTTCTTCGGCGCGACCGCGCGCAGCGATTTTTCCGCGTCCCACATCGCGGCCAGCGCGCGCTTGAGGACGGCCTTGGTCTGCGGATCGAAGATGGTGGCGTTGTCTTCCTGGTCGTGTGCGTGGCCGAATTCTTTCATCACGCCGATTTCGCTGCCGGGCTTCTCGTTGCCGTGATCATGGTGCTCGTGTTGCTCATCGCCGAACAGCGTGGATTCCTCGCCGAGGAACTGGCCGTAGCGCAGTCGCAGCGTGGCCTGGTCAGCGGCGATGCCTTCGCTGCGGCTGCGCAGCGTGGCGGCCGGCATATTCGGGTTGGCCTTCAGATCCGCCACCAGTTGTTCAGTATCGATGATGATCTGGCGCTGGCTGCGCAGATTTTCCGGCTTGGTCATGGATGGTAACGCGGTGGCATCCAGGCTCTCAGCGTCCGGCCCCGGCAGGCGCAATGTATAGGTTGGTGATTGAGCGGTATGCGGATTCTCCGGCGCGTTGTCGGTGGCGCGCACAAAGAAGTAGAGTTCATCGCCTGGCTCCATGCCGAGTTCCGCCAGCGTCCACTGTTTTTTCCAGCCGCGCGACTTTGGATCGGACGATTGGGGCAGTGGCACTTCCTTGTCGCTGAAGCGAATGTTCTCGCCACTACCGCGTGCAAGCGTCATGTGCAGACTGGCGCGGACGATGGCGTAATCGTCCTTGGCGCTGACGGAGAGGGTGACTGTCCTGGCGTCTTTTTGCAGCAGGTGGATCAGCTCCACCGGCTCGATGATGGTGACCTGCGGCGCCTGGTCCAACGTTACACGAATGTTGTAACGGGTAGTGCTCTTGCCGCGTGCGCGCCAGAACAGCGAGTCTTCGACGCGAAGTTTGGCGCATTCATCGGTGATCGGCAGCACCTTCCCATCGCCCAGTTCCACCGCAGGCTGTGCACCGGTGGCGTTGCGCACGCACCAGCGGACTTCGGAATACTGCGGAATCTGGATATCGCGGGCGCCGGTATCGAACGCTGCCACGCCGGTGTATTTGGGCGGTGTAACGCGCAGGTAGACTTCGCCGTCGACGATAGGCTTGTTGGCCTGCGCGGGGGCTGGTGGCGCTGGCTTGGCCGCAGGTTGGCCTTGCCATCCCCATGCCACGCCAGCAGCCAGCAGGCTAATAACCACAGGCAGGATGGCGAAGCGTACGCGCGTGCGAGCGATGGCCTGATAATCGGTGTCGGTCAGGATGTCGGCAAGGCGGGCTTGCAGCCGTTGTTGCTGGAGCCTGGCGATCGGCGTGTGGGCTTCTGCGGCCAGCAGGGTGCTGCTGTCTTCCAGTTGCGGGATGGCGGCATTCAGCCATGATGGCCATTGTTCGGCAATGCGACGGCGCCAACGCAACGCGTCGGCGATCGTCCAGGCTGCCCAGGTGGCGATGGCGATCAGCGCCGGCGTGCGTGCGGCTGGCCATGCGACGGCGGCTAGCAGCAGTGGCAAGAGTGCGGCCAACCATTGTGGTGCACGGCGACGCAGGATGGCGCTCCAGAGACGGCCGCGCAGGTGATCAGTTGCGCCGGGCATGAGTCAGTATCCGTTCAAGCATGAAGAGGGCAAGCAGGAGGATGGCCAGCCAGCTTGCCGGCCTGGCTTCCGAAATGGCTTGCAGCGCGCTGCGGGTTTCGGCGAAGGTTTGTGAGGGCGTGGCATACGCTGGCGCGGGATTCACGGCGAGCAGTTGCCATGCTTCGTACAGTGCGTGTGCGGTGTCGGCGTCGCGCGGCGGGAAGGCATCCGAGGTCCATAGGCGGCCGCGTGGCGAATCTGCGTATTTCAGCGTGATGCCGTTGATGGCCAGCGTAGAGGCGTGAGCCAGTTCCGGGAACACTGCGGTTGGCGCGGCAATCCACCAGTGGGCAGCGCGCCAGGTGACAGGTGGCGTAGTGTTCGGCGTGTCCCAAACGATCAATGTCGTCGAGGCGCCTGGCTCGGAGGCGAGTGTGTAACGGCTGGCTCGCCCGCCGGCAGTGTCAAAGGCGGCGAACAGCGAGCGCCATGCCTGCGCACGCGGCTCGGCGGCGGCCAGCACAACGTGCTGCGGAACCAGAGGCGACGATGCAACCGCGTCAGCGGTGGTGGCGTCAGCGGTGGTGGCGGCCGTGGCGGCACCAGCGGTGCCAGCGGTCGTGGTAGCGGTGGTGCCGCCAGCGGTGGTGGCGGTGGTGGCGGTGGTGGTGGTGGTGGTGGCGCCAGCGGTGGTGGTGCCAGCGCTGACGGACAGCGACGCTGTCGGCGTCGGTCTGGTGCGAAGCGCTAGCTGGTGGCTAAATTGCGGCACGCGGGCGGGCATGGCGACCTGGCTGTCGCGGGCGACGATCAGCAGCTTGGCGTCAGCACGCCAATCGCGTTCATTCTGGCGCAACCATGTCAAGACATCCGGCGGCAGCGGCATGCGCGTGGCGGCGCCAAAGCCAGCAGCGGCGATCTGCTGCTCTGCCCAAGCCTTGTCCGCACCGGCATCCACCAGCACGGTATCACCACGCCACGGGAAAATTGTCGCAGCCAGCCAGCCGATCAGCGCCACCAGCATCAGGCAACGCACCAGCAGCAGCACCTTGTCGCGCCATTGCCAGACCCGCAGTTGCTCGGGCGGTGCCGAAGGCAGGAAGCGCGCCGTCGCCAGAGGCTCGGCTTTCAGCCGCTGGCGCTTCTGGCGATGCCACCAGACCGGCAGCAGCAGCACCGGCAACGCCAGCCACCACAAAGGATAAGAACTCAGCATCATTTAGCCCGCGCTCCCGCCAGTTGAAGCCAGCTGCGCAAGACGCCACCCAAAGGCTGCTCGATGCGCGCCTCGTAGTGGACAATATTATGTTGACGACAGCTGGCCGTCACACCGTCAAAGTGCGCGCGGCTCTGCTGCTTGTAATGTTCGCGATCAGCGTTGCTCATGCGGTGCAAGCCATCATCCCGCTCGGGATCACGGTAACCAGCGCCGGACTTGAAGCTGGCGTCGACCTCCGCCTGCGTGCGCAATGTCAGCAAGCGCACGTCATGCCGCATATTCCGCAAGCGCAGCAAGGCTTCGCTCAGCGGCGACGGCCAATCGAGGAAATCGCTGGCGGCGAAGATCATGCTGGGCGCGCGGGCAAAGTGCAGACTGGCGCGCAGCGTTTCAGCGGATGGCAGATCGCCTAGCGGCTCAGCCTTGTTCAGCGCCGCCAGCACGCGCTGCAATTGGCGCGGACCACGCGCCGCAGGCATGAACTCCACCTTGGCGCCGCTACAGATCACCAAGCCAAAGGCGTCACCCTGACGCTGAGCGATGGCGGCCACACAAGCCAGCACAGTGCGGGCAAACCAGAGTTTGTCGACGCCATTGATCTCACGGCTCGGCTCCGACATGGAAGCCGTGGCGTCCAGCCACAGCCAGACGGCGACATGGCTGTCGCGCTCCGCCTCGCGGACGAAATAGCGGTCAGCGCGCGCCAGCAGCTTCCAGTCGACGCGGCGCCATTCATCACCAGGCGCATAGGCACGATACTCGGAGAACTCAACGCCGGCGCCGCGTTCGCGCCCGGCGTGGATGCCATGGCCCAGGCCCGCCAGCACGTGACGGATCACCAGCTCCAGATCCCTGGTCTGGGCCATCATGGCCGTCATGGCGCTGGCCTGCGCGGTGGCAGGCGACTTGGAATTGGATTGCATGACGCGTTAGTCCGGGCGGATATGCTCGCGCAGCGCCTGCAGGATGTCGGCAATCGCCACGCCATCCGCTTCCGCTTCAAAGTTGCGCAGCACGCGGTGGGCCAGCACCGGCAGCAGCATCTCGCCGATATCCTCGCGCGTGACCGCCAGGCGGCCCTGCATCAAGGCGCGCGCCTTGGAGGCCAGCACCAGGGCCTGGCCGGCGCGCGGACCGGCGCCCCAGCCGATGTGTTTCTGCACCGCCGGCACCGTCGTCAGCGACGGGCGCGTCGCGCGCACCAGGCGCGTGGCATACGTCACCAGATGGTCGCCAATCTCGATATCGCGCACCAGCTGCTGCAAGCGCAGCAACGTCGCCACATCCATTACCGGCTCGGCATCCTTCAGGCCAGCATGCGTGGTGGCCGACACCATGGCGATTTCCTCCGCCTCGGTCGGATACACCACATCGATGCGCAGCAGGAAGCGGTCCAGTTGCGCCTCCGGCAGCGGATAGGTGCCCGCCTGCTCGATGGGATTCTGCGTCGCCAGCACGAAGAACGGCTTGGGCAGCTTGTGCGTCTGGCCCGCGAAAGTCACCGAGCGTTCCTGCATCGCCTCCAGCAAGGCCGATTGCGTCTTGGGTGGGGCGCGGTTGATCTCGTCCGCCAGCAGTACCTGTGTGAACACCGGACCTTGCTGGAAGCGGAACTCGCGCTTGCGCGTCGCATGGTCTTCTTCCAGGATCTCGGTGCCGACGATATCCGATGGCATCAGGTCAGGCGTGAACTGCACGCGGTGGAAGTCCAGCTCTGTCGCCTGCGACAAGGACTTCACCAGCAGCGTCTTGCCCAGCCCCGGCACGCCTTCCACCAGCGCATGGCCGCCAGCCAGCAGGCAGATGATCAGCGAATCGATCACATTTTCCTGGCCGATGATGACGCGCCCCATGCTGGCCTTCAGCGCCTTCACCTTGGCGGTCAGTTCGCCGATTTCATTTTCGCTCCAGGCGACACCTTCAGCCATAACTACGCTCCCAACGCATATTGAATGATATTGACCGCAAAGCGGGTGTTATCGACCGCAAGAAAACGCTTGTTGCGGAAGTCGTAATCCCACTCGCAGCCATAGTCCTTGTTGCTGTACAAAAGCCGCACACGCCCGCCCACCTCGATCGCCTTCAGGTAATCGTGCACCAGATCGTCACCCCAGCCGTTCAGCTCCACAGCGGTATTTGGTGGACCGTCTTCAAACTTGAAGAAGCTCGAATAGATCGGATGGTTGTTGGGGATCTTGTGCAGCGCCTTCGGCCCGAAGATACGGCCTATTTCGGCCTCGAACGATTTCGCAAACAGCCCATCGATGTCGTGGTTGCAGTCATCCACGAACACAAAGCCGCCGCCCTTGATGTAACGCTCCAGATTTTTGCGTTCGGCCACCGTGAACTGCACCAGCTTGTGGCCGGCGAAATAGCAGAACGGCGCCTCCAGCATCTTCGGATCGGACAGCGCGACGATGCGCTCAACGGGATCCACCCGCAAGGTCGTGTACTCGACCAGCGAATTGAGCACGTTGCTGGGCATGCGGACATCCACATCCCAGTCGCCCGACTCGTAGGTCAGACGCGTGAAATAGAAATCGTAAGAGGCCACTGTTTACACGGCGTCCGACAGCGAGGTGAAGTTAAAGTCGCGCACCTTCATCGCCGGTATCAGCATCTGGAAACGCACTTCGTCGCCGCCGATCACCACCGGCTTGCCCAGTTCATCGATATTGTTCAACATCGTCACCGGGCTTTCGTTGAAGCGGAAGTTCTTGACCGGATGTTTGATCTTGCCGTTCTCGATGTAGAAAGTGCCATCGCGCGTCAAGCCGGTCAGCAGCAGCGATTGCGGGTCCACCATGCGGATATACCAGGTGCGGGTGACCAGGATGCCCTTCTTGGTGCTGGCGATCAGTTCCTCGGTCGACTTGCCGCCGCCCGCCATGATCATGTTGCCGTGACGGCCGACCGCACGCTGGCCCTGTTTCTCCGCCCAGTAGCGGGTGTAGTCCAGCGAAGCGATCTTGCCGTTCTTGATGACGTCTGCACGCTCGCGCGCCAGCATGGCCTGGTTATCCCAGGGCAGTACCGGCACGTCCGGATTCCACGGATCGGCATAGATGTTCACCTGCTCATCGAACAGCTTCTCGCCCAGGCGATTGCCGCCGCCCTTCTTCGACAGGAAACTGCGGCCTTCGTCGGCCTGGCGCGCATCGAAGGCGCCGAACATGCGGCCGATGATTTCCGAGGTCGCCGCCGGTTCCAGGATCACCGTGTAGCGGCCCGGCTCCAGCGCTTTCGCCTCCACCGATTTCAGTGCCTTCTCGATGGCGATCTCGGACGCCTCGCGCGCGTCGAACTTGCGTGCATCGTTGGCGGATCGGGTCACCCAGCCGGAACCACGGCCATCTTCGGTGCGCGTGGTCACGGTGAAACCGAGGTTGCTCAAGGTCTGATAACCGAACACGCCGTTGGAGTTGGCCACCGTCTCGAAGCCGTTGGTATCGCTGAAGAAGCCAGCGGCGATCAGGCCCTGCTTGCGCGCCGAGTTGATGCTGGCCGCAGCCACTTCCGCGCGGTATTCCGGATCGATGGCGGCGGTCGCATCGCTGAAGGTGGCGGACGGCTTGAAGTCCTGCTTCTTGATCGCCGGCAGGAACTCCGGATTCTCAGGCGCCAGGCGCGCCACATCTTCCGCGCGGCGTACCACTTTTTCCAGCGATTTGTCGTCGAACTCATTGATCGAGGCGGTGCCCTGCTTCTTGCCAAAGGCGACGCTCACGGTCAGCTGCGTATTGGTGCTCAAGCCGGCGGTCGACACCGCGTTGCGCGCATAGCGGATATTACCGTTGCGCGAACCGCTGATCTGCACGCGGCACTCATCCGCCCTGGACAGCGACATCACCTTGTCGCAGATGCGTTTTGCTTCTTCCTGATTCAGCATCTTCATCGTTGTTTTATCCTATCTTACGAGCAGTGTTGATCACGTTGATGCCATTGAAGCGCGTGGTCGGCGAGCCGTGCGACACGGCGCTGACCTGGCTAGGCTGGCCTTTGCCATCGAAGAACGAGCCACCGAGGCGCCAGTCACGGTCATCGCACAATGCCGAGCAGGCATTCCAGAATTCCTGGGTGTTCGACTGGTAGGCCACGTCTTCCAGCTGGTTGACGATCTTGCCGTTCTTGATTTCGAAGTACAGCTGGCCGCCGAACTGGAAGTTGTAGCGCTGCTGGTCGATCGAGAACGAGCCACGGCCCAGGATGTAGATGCCCTTCTTGACGTCCTTGATCATCTCGTCCGGCGTCAGCTTCTTCTTGCCCGCTTCCAGCGACACGTTGGGCATGCGCTGGAACTGCACGCTGCTCCAGCTGTCCGCATACGAGCAGCCATGCGATTCTTTTTCGCCGATGACAGCAGCCTGGTCGCGCGTCGCCTGGTAGTTCACCAGAATGCCGTTGCGGATCAGGTCCCAGCGCTTGGACGCCACACCTTCATCATCGTAGCCGACCAGGCCGAGAGATCCAGGCGTGGTCTTGTCGGCGACGAAGTTGACCATGTCCGAACCGTACTTGAAGTTCTTGCTCTTCCACTTGTCCAGCGTGGCGAAGCTGGTGCCGGCGTAATTGGCCTCGTAGCCCAGCACGCGATCCAGCTCGGTGGCGTGGCCGACCGATTCGTGGATGGTCAGGAACAGGTGTTCCGGCGACAGCACCAGGTCGTACTTGCCCGGTTCGACCGTTTTCGCGGTCAGCTTCTCGCTTGCCTGGCGGCCGGCTGCGCGTGCGTCTTCGATCAGGTCATACGCGCCCTTGTACAGCGTGGTCACATTGCCTGCGGCCTTGACGCGGTTCTCCGGCTTGCAGTCGAAGAATTCATAGCCCATGCTGGCCGGCGACGACAGGCCGTCGCGGGTGCGGAACTTGCCGCTGGCTTTATCAACGGCGGTGGCGGTGAACGGCGACCATAGACGGTGGACGTCCTGGTCGATGTACGAACCGTCGGTGGAAGCGAAGTATTTCTGCTGGTTGACCTGGAACAGATTGGCCGCCATGAAGTTGGCGCCCGCGTCCAGGCCGGCCTTGTTGGCCGCCAGCAGCAACTCGGCTTTTTCCTTGATCGGCACCGCACGCCAGTCCTTCTTGAACGGCGTGGCCCACGCCACTTCGCCGACGCCCTTGACCGGCGCCAGCAACACCGGCTCGGTTTGCAGCTTGGCGTTGGCGCGTGCGATGGCGACCGCCTGGCGTGCCGCATCAGCCACCGAGTCCAGCGTCATCACATTGGTCGAACAGAAGCCGTAGGCACCGTTGGCGATCACGCGCACGCCCACACCGGACGATTCGGTGTTGACAATGTTCTCCACGTTCAGGTCACGCGTGGTGATGAACTGGTTCAGATAGCGGCCGATGCGGACATCGCAATACGATGCACCCGCCTTGGTGGCTGCATTCATCGCGGCGTCGGCCAGCGATTTCTTGAACTGCACGGCCATGGGATTGAGCAGCTCTTCGGCGGCGATGGCATTGCCGAAGATCGGCACCAGCAGGCTGCCGCCAGCGGCGGCGCCTACTTTTAAGAATGAACGACGTTCCATGCTTTACACCGCATCCGACAAAGAAGTGAAGTTGAAGTCACGAACCTTCATGGCCGGGATCAGCAACTGGAATTGCGACTCGTCGCCCGACAGGATTTCCGGCTTGCCGATCTCGTCGATATTGTTCAGCATCGACACCGGGCTTTCATTGAAGCGGAAGTTCTTGATCGGGTGCTTGATCTTGCCGTTCTCGATGTAGAACGTGCCGTCGCGCGTCAGGCCGGTCAGCAGCACCGATTGCGGGTCCACCATGCGGATATACCAGGTACGGGTGACCAGGATGCCCTTCTTGGTATTGGCGATCAGTTCCTCGGTCGACT
>Ga0308157_10002290_pt1 | contig 32290 bp, 30 predicted proteins | sample PhyBR1_FD_201035 | JGI IMG/M metagenome (GOLD analysis project Ga0308157, IMG submission 201035) | Phyllosphere microbial communities from UC Gill Tract Community Farm, Albany, California, United States - DLSLB.R1 | ecosystem: Host-associated > Plants > Phyllosphere > Unclassified | place: USA...
TGGCCAGGTTCGGGATCTTGCTCTTGTCCAGCGGCAGGAACACGCCGGCCTGGATCTGGCGGCCGAAGAAGTTCAGCGTCGGCACCACGATGTCGTAGCCGCTGTCGCCGGTCAGCAACTTGGTCTCCACCATCTCGTCGCTGTCGAACACGTCGTAGGTGACCTTGATGCCGGTCGTCTTCTCGAAGTTCGGGATGGTGTCCTCGGCAATGTAGTCCGAGTAGTTGTAGACATTGAGGACCTTGGCCTCGCCGCCTTCGGCGGGCTTGGCGCCCTCGTCCTTGCCGCCACAGGCAGCAAGCAGGGAAATGGCAACACCAACGGTGAGAATGCGCAGATTCATGGGTTCTCCAGTGTGATCCGGGAGCGGTATGGGGGACCGGCCAAGCCGGGAGGTGGGCTATTGTCCCATCTGTAGTGCCTTCGTGTGTAGAAGGTGGGCGCCGGGGGGTGGGAGCGAGCCGCGGAGTTCGCCATGCCCGAAAGGCCGCAGCAGAGCCAACCCCTCCCCAACCCTCCCCTTTGCTGCGCAAAAGGGAGGGAGACAAGCCCCTCAGACGTTCAGCAGCAGGAACTCGCGCTCCCAGGAGCTGATCACGCGGAAGAAGGTCTCGTATTCCTTGCGTTTGACCGAGATGTAGGCGCGGCAGAAACGGCGCCCCAGCAGTTCCTGTAGCGCTTCACATACTTCCAGGCCATCAAGCGACTCACCCAGTGAGCGCGGCAGCTCGTAGCCCAGTTCCTTGGCATTGCCCGTGATCGGCGTGGTCGGGCGCAGCTTCTCGCGGATGCCGAGCAGGCCGCAGGCCAGGGTTGCAGCCATGGCCAGGTACGGGTTGGCGTCGGAACCGGCAAAGCGGCTTTCCACGCGATTGTTTTCCAGGCTGTCCATCGGCACCCGCAGGCCGCAGGTGCGGTTGTCGAAACCCCACTCCACGTTGCTGGGCGAGACTTCACCGAATACCAGCCGGCGGTAGGAATTCACGTTCGGGGCGAAGAAACCCATCGCTGCCGGCACGTATTTCTGCAGCCCGGCCAGGTAGTTGTCGAAGGTCTCGCTGTACTCGCCCTCGCTGGCCCCGGCAAACACATTGCGGCCATCGGACATCCGCACCAGGCTCTGGTGGATATGCATCGCGCTGCCGGGCTCGGTTTCCATCGGCTTGGCCAGGAAGGTGGCGTAGATGCCGTGGCGCAAGGCCGCCTCGCGCATGGTGCGCTTGAACAGGAACACCTGGTCGGCCAGCGACATTGCATCGTCGTGGGTGAAGTTGACCTCAAGCTGGGCGGCGCCGGATTCATGGATCAGGGTGTCCACGTCCAGTTTCATCGCATCGCAGTAGTCGTACATCAGGTCGAGGATGGGATCGAACTCATTGACCGCGTCGATCGAGTAGGACTGCCGCGCAGTTTCCGGGCGACCGGAACGGCCAGCGGGCGGCAGCAGCGGGAAGTCCGGATCGGTGTTCTTCTGCACCAGGAAGAACTCGACCTCCGGCGCCACCACTGGCTTCAGGCCCAGTTCCGCATAGGCCGACAACACCCGCCGCAACACATTGCGCGGCGCCAGTTCATGCGGTTGACCACTTTTGGTGTAGCAGTCGTGGATGATCTGCGCGGTCGGGTCGGCCGCCCACGGCACCATGCGTACGGTGTCCGGGTCCGGGCGCAGGATCATGTCCGCGTCGGCCGGCGATGTCAGTTCGTAGTAGTCATCCGGGAAATCGCCGGTCACCGTGGTGGCGAAGATGCCCTCGGGCAGACGCGTACCGTAGTCATGCGAGAACTTGTCTGCCGGGATGATCTTGCCGCGCGCATTGCCGGTGATGTCCGGCACCAGGCATTCCACCTCGGTGATATGCCGCTCCTTGAGCCAGCGCAGCAGCGAGCTTTCTTCCTGTACGGCGGCGGCGGTCTTGCGGTTGCGGGGGCGCGAAGTCATGGGGAACCAACTTGTTTGTGTAACCGATAGCGGCGACAGGCCTCGCCGAAGGCTTTGAAAATGCCCAGATAGAACGGATTCTCCGTAACCCGCCACTCCGGGTGGAACTGCACGCCAAGCAGGAAGGATGGGCCAGGCGCAGTGAATGCCTCGACCAGGCCATCCGGGGCCACGGCTTCAACCTGCAAGCCGGTGCCAAGGCGCGCAACGCCCTGACCATGCACCGAGTTGACCACCACCTCGCCGCCACCGGCAATGCCTGCAAGCAGGCCACCGGCGCGCAACTGCAGCACATGCGCCGGCCCGTATTGCACATCCAGCGGCGCATCGGGATCCTCGCGATGGTCTGCCAGGCCAGGTACTTCGTGCACCTTGGGGTGCAGGCTGCCACCAAAGGCAACATTGACCTCCTGGAAACCGCGGCAGATCGCCAGGATGGGCATGCCCAGTGCCACCGCCTGCGGGATCAACCCCAGCACATTGGCATCACGCGCCGGATCGTGCGGATTACCCGGCCAACTGTCACCGCCCTGATAACGGTGCGGCTCGATATTGCTGGTCGCACCGGTCAGCAACAGACCATCCAGCGTTGCCAACCAATCCCCGGCTGGCAACGGCGGCTGCAGCAACGGCAGCACCAGCGGCATGGCCTGCGCACCGTCAACAACGGCCCGCACGTACTTCTCGCCGACAACAAGGAAGGGATGGGAACCAATCGGCTTGCTGTCGGTGGGCAGGCCGACCAGCGGCAGGCTGGCCATGGGTGAAGCTCATGAGACGTGCAGGCACGCTACCCCTGCCCGCCGCTTTAGGCAACCGCATGGCATCTGGCATTCAACTGCTGAGCGGCACAATACGCAGGTACGCCACCGGCCTGCGCACGCCGCATACGTCCGGATCGTTACACTTCCCGCCCCCTGATACGGCACTGTGCCTGTGGACGCCGCTGCATCCGTTTACCCCCCGAGCTGGTATGCCGCCAGCCAACCCGAACTGCCCCTGCGCGCACCGCTGCGCGGGTCGGCGCGTGCCGATGTGGCCGTGCTGGGCGCAGGCTACACCGGGCTGACTGCTGCCCTGGCGCTGGCCGAGAAAGGCTACAAGGTCACCGTATTGGAGGCCGAACGCATCGGCTGGGGCGCTTCCGGCCGCAACGGCGGGCAGGCCATCGTTGGTTATGGCTGCGAACAGGGCACGCTGGAAAGCCTGGTAGGTGATGCCGATGCCCGGCTGCTGTTCGACTTCTCGCGTGATGGCATGCACATGCTCAAGCAGCGCATCTCCCGTCACCGCATCGATTGCGACTGGCGCGACGGCCACGCCAGCGTCCCGATCCACGCGCGCCAGGAACGCGCCCTGCGCGCCGACATCGAGCACATGGCGCAGCGTTACGACTATCCGCTGGAATGGTGGGACCGCTCACGGCTGCAACAGCAGCTTGCCAGCGAGCGCTATCTCGGTGCCATGTACGACGCGGCCAGCGGCCATCTGCACCCGCTGGCCTACGCGCAAGGCCTCGCGCAGGCGGCGGAGGCTGCCGGCGTCACCGTGCATGAGCACTCACCGGTCACCCGCCTGAAGCGCGGGCCGCAGCCGGCGCTGATCACCGCGCAGGGCCGGGTCGACGCCGATTTCGTGATACTGGCCGGCAATGCCTGGCTACAGGACATCGCGCCGGAACTGGAAACCCGGATGATGCCGGTCGGCACCTATATCGGCGCCACCCAGCCATTGGGCGCCGAGCGCGCGAAGGCCTTGATCGGCAACGACATGGCGGTAGCCGATGTGAACTGGGCACTGGACTACTTCCGGCTCAGCCGCGACCACCGCCTGCTGTTTGGCGGCCAGGCCAATTATTCAGCGTTGCCCCCGCCCGGCCTGCGCGCCAGCATGACCCGGCGCATGCGCAAGGTTTTCCCGCAGCTGGCCGACATCGAAATGGAATACGTGTGGGGCGGCTACATCGACATCACCCGCAACCGCGCCCCGCACTGGGGTCGGCTGACCCCGAATGTGTACTTCGCGCAGGGGTTCTCTGGTCATGGTGTAGCCAGCACCGGCCTGGCCGGCGAAGCAATCGCCGCCGCCATTGCCGGCCAGGCGCAGCGCCTGGACGTGTTCGAGCGTATCCCGCATGGCGTGTTCCCCGGCGGCAAGGCGCTGCGCATGCCACTGCTGGTGGCGGCCATGTCCTGGTACAAGCTGCGCGATTTGTTGTGGTGAGGCGGGGATTGGGGATTCGGGATTGGGGATGAAGAGCGCGGGTCACCACGAGTCCTCGGCAGGTGCTTGCCAATCCCGAATCCCGAATCCCGAATCCCCAATCCCGAATCCCCAATCCCCAATCCCCGCCTCACCTCAAGTTCTTGCGCCAGCGGCCGCTACCCCGTCCTGAGATCCCCGGACGTTCCGCCCATGCCCGCGCCGCCCCACACCGGCTTTGACAGCCGGCCCATCGCTCCCCTGCCGCAGCGCATCCTGCTGGTGGAGAACTCGCGCACGTTCACCACGATGCTGCGCGAAGCCATCGAGCAGCGCCTGGAACTGCCGGTGAGCGTCGCCTCCACCCTTGCCGAGGCGGGCGAGCTGCTGGAGCGTGAGGAAGGCTGGTTCCTGGTGCTGACAGGCCTGGTGCTTGCCGATGGTGACCGCGACCAGGTGGTGGCCTATTTCCTCGACCGCGGCCTGCCCACCATCGTGGTCAGCGGCGTCTATGACGAAGACCTGCGCAAGCGCGTGCTGCAGCAGCAGATCATCGACTACGTACTGAAGAACACGCCGGGCAGCATCGACTATTTGGTCTGGCTGGTGCAGCGCATGGACCGCAACCGCCGAATCGCCGCGCTGGTGGTGGACGACTCACTGTCGGCGCGGGCCTATGCGGCCGCGCTGCTGTCAATGTATGGCTACCAGGTGACCGAAGCGGCCGATGGCGCATCTGCATTGCGCGCGATAGAGGCCGACCCCGCGATACGATTGGTCATCGTCGACCAGGAAATGCCAGGCATGGAAGGCGTTGAGCTGACCCGCCGGCTGCGTTCGCTGCGTGCCCGCGACAAGGTCGCGGTGATCGGCATCTCCGGCAACTCCGATCCTTCGCTGATCCCGCGCTTCCTGAAGAACGGCGCCAACGACTTCCTGCGCAAGCCGTTCTCGCGCGAGGAATTCTTCTGCCGCGTTTCGCAGAACGTGGACCAGTTGGAACTGATCGGCACCCTGCAGGACCTGGCCACCCGCGACTTCCTCACCGGCCTGCCCAACCGCCGCAGCTTCCTGGAGCAGAGCCAGCGACAGTTGGCCAGCGCTGGCGACGGCGATGTATCGGTGGCGATGGTGGACATCGATCACTTCAAACATATCAACGACAGCCTGGGCCACGAAGCCGGCGACCAGGCTATCCGTGCGGTGGCGGGGGTGCTGCAGGCGCATACGACGGGCCGGGACATCAGTGCCCGTTTCGGCGGCGAAGAATTCTGCCTGCTGGTCGGTGGTATGAGCGATGCGCAGAGCACGCGTCATTTCGAGCGTTTGCGCGAGGCCATCGCCACCTCGCAACTGCAGTTCGGTGACCGCACCCTGCGCATGACCGTCAGCATTGGCGTCTGCCGCATGCCGCTGCGTGCGGACGGCCTGCACCGGCTGATCACCGAAGCCGATCGCCAGCTGTATCTGGCCAAGGCCGCCGGCCGAAACCGCGTCTGCAGCGTGCAACTGCACTGAATCGCGCCGTCAGCGGCGCCAACATGCCCTTGTCCCAAGGCCATTGATCCAGATCAACGCGGCATTTCCCGCTACTGCCTACAGTGCGGCCAGACCTTGAGAGGGGAAGCGTTGTGGCACTACTGGTTTGGCAGGACGATCTCAATACGGGCGTGGAGGTCATCGACCACCAGCACATGCGCATCGTGGAGATGCTCAACCACCTCCATGTGGCCCAGAAGAACCTGGAGCGCGTGGCCGTGGCCGAAGTGATCGACGAACTGGTGGACTACACCATGTCGCACTTCGCCTTCGAGGAGGAGCTGATGGAAGAAGCCGGCTACCCCTTCTGCGCTGCGCACAAGCGCGTGCACGAGGTATTTGGCAAGCGCGTCTCCGAGTACCGCATGCGCTTCCAGGCTGGCGAGGATGTCACCGACGAACTGCGCAACATGTTGTCGCGCTGGTTGTTCAACCATATCCGCGGTGATGACAAGGCTTACGCCGAGCAGGTGAAGCGCCATCTCAACCAGTTTGCCAAGGATCATCAGGAAGGCAGCTGGCTTGGCCGCACGCTCAAGCGTCTATTCCGCTGATACCTCATGCGCAGGATCGGCACGGCGTGCGCCCTCCCCCTTAAGTGCAAGCGCCCGTGCCGGTCCTGCCTCCCGCCACCATGGCGGAACCGCCGCTGATGGCCTGAAGCCATCAGCCGGACAGTCGCACTGCTGGGCTCGGCCAATGGCGCAGGCCGCCAGTACATCGGCGCCGAAATGAACCCGTCTGCAGGTTCAACACGCTCAGTGACTTCGGTGAGCCAGCATCCGCCGCTTCCGTCCGATGGCCAGCAGCGCCAGTCCTGTCACCAGCGCGGTGACACACAGATAGCCGCCTACCGCCGCAATCCCGAATTTCCCGGCCAACCAGGTCGCCGCATACGGCGCAGGTGCCGCGCCGAGAATGCCGGCCAGGTTGAACGACAAGGATGCACCCGTGTAGCGCACCTGCACTGGATAAAGGCTGGCCAGCATGGTGCCGCACGGGCCGTAGGTCAGACCCATCAGGAACAGGCCCAGGGACAGGAACAACAACACCTGCAACGGATGCCCGGCCTGGAACAGGGGCTGGAACAGCAGCCCGAACACACCGATACCCACCGTCGCCCACAACATCGCCTTGACCGTGCCGCGCCGGTCGCCGTAAAGCGCCGCCAGCGGGATGCCGGCGGCGAAAAACAGGATGCCGACCATCTGCATCAGCAGGAAATCTTCCCGCACATACCCCAGGGCGGACGTCCCGTAGCCCAGGGTGAACACCGTCATCAGGTAAAACAGCACGAAGGTGGCGAACGCCGCCAACGTACCCACCACCACCGCAAAGCCGTGGCCCACCAGCACGTCACGCATGGGCAGGCGCACACGCTGGCCCTGGTCCAGTGCCTTCTGGAAATCCGGGGTCTCGCGGATGTTCAAGCGCACCCACAGTCCAACGATCACCAGCAGCGCACTGGCAATGAACGGTACCCGCCAGCCCCAGGCGAGGAAGTCCGCATCGTCGAGCACGCGACCGAGCACCAGGAAAGTGCTCGCCGACAACAGAAAGCCCAAGGGCGCACCCAACTGCGGGAACATGCCATACCACGCACGCTTGCCCGGGGGGGCGTTCTCGGTGGCCAGCAACACCGCGCCGCCCCATTCGCCGCCCAGCCCCAACCCCTGCCCGAATCGGCACAGCGCCAGCAGCATCGGCGCCAGCACCCCGATGTCGTGATACGTCGGCAGCAGGCCGATCGCCACCGTCGACAAACCCATGGTCAGCAACGCAGCGACCAGCGTCGCCTTGCGCCCGATGCGGTCCCCGTAGTGGCCGAATACCGCCGAACCGACGGGGCGTGCGATGAAGGCCACGGCAAACGTCGCCAGCGACTGCAACATGGCCGCGTTGGAACTGCTCTCCGGGAAGAACAGCTTGGGAAACACCAATACCGCAGCGGTTGCGTAGATGTAGAAATCAAAGAATTCGATGGTCGTACCGACCAGGCTGGCCGCCAGCACGCGGCGTGGAGAGTTCAGCGGGACGGGCGTGGCGACGGTGGACATGGGCAAGACAGGAGAGGTGAAGACCGCAGTCTGCCATGGCTCCGGACGGCGCCCCGCATTTGGTTGCAGCGGACACCGTCCACATCCCGTGCACGCCATCTTAAGAAAGCCTGCACATGCATTAATCGCAGCCCTCCCTGTCGACCGCAAGGTGGCAGGGTTCACTGCACGGTACAGCCGGGGGTCGTTAGGGTTCGTGCTGCGTGCAATCGCAGACACCCATAGGAGTACACCGATGACCAATCGACTGTTGCAGAGCGCGGCGCTTGCCACTGCCCTCGCACTTGCCAGTGCCAGCGCCGCCCAGGCGCAGGATGCACTCACCGCACCGCAGATCCGTGCGCAGCTGGAAGCGCAGGGCTACACCGACGTGAAGGACGTCAAGTTCGATGACGGCATGTGGGAAGCCGATGCGACCAGCGCCGACGGAAAGCGCGTGGACGTGAAACTCGACCCGCGCACCGGCACCGTCTATCCAGACAAGGCCGTTTCGCAACTGAGCGAGGCCGATATCCGTGCGCAGCTATCCAGTGCCGGCTATACCGGTGTCAACGACGTCAAACTGGACGACGGCATGTGGAAGGCCAAGGGCACAACCGCCAACGGCGAGAAGGTGGAGATTCACCTGGACCCGGCCACCGGTGCCGTGGTGGCGCAGGAGAAGGACTGACGGGGGCGTGGCGGTGCCAGTACGGCACCGCCACTGCCAGATGATCAGGCGAACGCATCCATCAGCAGGTAAGTCCCCGCCTGGCGCTGATACCGATCGATCATCGGCACCAGCCGTTGGAAATGTGCGCTGGCACAGTGCGCGTCCAATGCCGCGCAGTCGGGCCATTGCTCGATGAAGATGAAATGCCCGGGGTCCTTCTGGTCGATGAACAAGTCGTAGGCAATGCAAGCGGGCTCGCGCCGGGTTTCCTCCACCAGCTCGCGATACAGCGGCAAGACCTCGGCGATATGCTCGGGCTTGATGAAATCCTGGGCGATGACTTTCAGCATGTCGACCTGAAGAACGGGCAATAAGCGGGAGGCCAACCTTGGCCGCGGTTGCGGCCGCTGGCAAGGCGATCCTTCAGCACTCAATGTTCCAAGCGCCTCCCCACCCTTCTCTTTCGCTACGCGAAAGGGAGGGCGCGACGCTTGGCCCCTCCCCTTTGGCGTAGCCAAGGGGAGGTTGGGAGGGGATAGCGTTGCTGTTGCTGGTGTAGCTTCAAACTCCAGAGCCAAAGCTCAACACCAACCCCTCCCCAGCCCTCCTCTTCGCTACGCGAAAGGGAGGGGGCGACGCGGTTGCGCTGCGCGAATGGAACGCAGCATCAGCCTTCGAGATTTATCCAGGTTGCCTTCATCTCGGTGTACTTGTCGAAGGCGTGCAGCGACTTGTCGCGGCCATTGCCGGACTGCTTGTAGCCGCCGAACGGCGCCGTCATGTCGCCGCCATCCCAGTAGTTGACCCACACGCTGCCTGCCCGCAGGCCACGTGCAACGCGATGCGCGCGTGACACATCTCGCGTCCATACGCCAGCTGCCAGCCCATACTCAGTGTCATTGGCCAACTGCAATGCCTGCGCTTCACCGTCGAATGCAATCACCGACAGCACCGGTCCGAAAATCTCCTCCCGCGCAATGCGATGCTGCGGACTCACCTCGTCGAACACGGTAGGTTCGATGTAACAACCACCGTCCACGACCTGCGCGCGCTTGCCTCCCAGCAGCAGCCGCGCTCCTTCGGCGCTACCTTCTTCGATGAAACCCAGCACCCGGGCGGTCTGTGCCTCGTCGACCATGGCACCCATCGCCGCCCTGGGTTCGAAAGGATGCGCCGGTTGCATCTGCTTGCCGTGCGCTATGACCCGCGCGACAAATTCATCCTTGATCGAACGCTCCACCAATAGCCGCGACGCGGCCGTACATACCTCGCCCTGGTTGTAGAAGATCCCCGAGGCCGCTGCAGCCGCGGCCTTATCCAGGTCATGCGCGTCGGCGAACACGATGTTCGGGCTCTTGCCACCGCATTCCATGTAGGCTCGCTTCATGTTCGACAGGCCAGCGCATTGCAAAAGACGCTTGCCCACCGCAGTTGAGCCGGTGAAGACCAGCCCGTCCACATCCATATGCAGGGCCAGCGGCTCACCCGTGCCCTTGCCATCGCCCGGCAGTACATTGAATACGCCATCGGGAATGCCCGCCTCCGCCACCAGCTCCGCAAACCGCAGCGCGCTCAACGGCGATTTTTCCGAGGGTTTAAGCAGCACCGAGTTGCCCGCGGCCAACGCCGGAGCGATCTTCCATGCCGCCATCAGCAATGGGAAATTCCATGGCACGATCGCCGCAATAACTCCCAGCGGCTCACGGGTGATCAAGCCCAGTTCGTTGGCGCCGGTGGGCGCGACCTCGCCGTACAGTTTGTCCACGGCTTCGGCGGTCCACTGGATGCAGCGGATCACCCCGGCAATGTCCACCCCGCGCGCTTCGACTACCGGCTTGCCCATGTCCAGTGTCTCCAGCACGGCCAGCTCATCGGCATGGGCTTCCACCAAGGCCGCCAGCCTCAACAGCACCTGCTTGCGCTTGCCCGGTTTCAGCCCGGACCAATGCCCAGCGTTGAAACTGCGCCGGGCCGCCGCGACTGCGTGATCAACATCGACCTGGCCGCACGCGGCGATCTGGCCCAATACGCGTCCATCGATTGGGCTGATGCAGTCGAAGGTCGCGCCGGAGGCGGCATCCACGTACTGGCCGTTGATGAACGCGCGTCTGCGCAATGACAAGTCATCGGCCAGGGTCTGCCATTGCTCACGGATATGGGGGCTGTTCATGGTCATGTCCCGGTAACGAATGAATAAGCGTCAACGCGTTCATGGTACGCCGCGTGCGGTAGCGCGGCCGTGTGGACACGTAATCCGGCGCAATTGCAAGGGTTGGCGCTGACCGCCCCGGGCTTCACAATGCCGGCCCAACGTTTCAACCGGCAGCGCAATGGACATCATCGTCAACGAAGAACTGAAGGCTTACATCGACCCGCTCACGCAGGACGAGCACGACGCGCTGGAGCGTAGTCTGCTGGCCGAAGGCTGCCGTGACGCGTTGGTGCTGTGGGGCGATGTTCTGATCGACGGCCACAACCGCTACGGCATCTGCTCCAAGCACGGCATCCCCTTCAACACTGTGCAGAACACCCGCTTCAAGTCGATGGATGACGTGCATCTGTGGATGATCGAGCAGCACCTGGGCCGGCGCAGCGTGTCGGACTACCAGCGCGGGGTCCTGGCCCTGCGCAAGCGCGACATCCTGGAAACCCGCCGCCGCAGCGAGCAGGAACAGCTGCGCCGCGAGAGCGAAGGTGAAGCCGCACCTGGCCCCCCTGCAGCAGACGCCGACAGCCCGCCGTGGGAACCGGCACCGAAGCTGTCCAAGGCCGACCTGGCCCGCGAAGCCAAGCTCAGCCCAAGCCAGGTGACGATGATCGAGAAGATCCACGACCACGCCACCGCCGAGGTGATCGAGGCGATGCGCGTGGGTGCGATCTCGCTCAGCGCCGCAGCCACCGTCGCCAGCCTGCCCGAGGACGAGCAGCGCGCAGCAGCACGCGGCGGCAAGGATGAATTGAAGCAGGCCGCCAAGCGCGTGCGCGATGCCAAGCGCAAGCCCAAGCCGGCGCGTGAAGAAGGCGATGACGCGCAGCCGCTGAGCATGGCCGAGGCCGACGGCCTGGACGACACCACGGACGCCCCCGTCAATCCGGAAATCCAGGCACTGCGCCAGCGCGTGGCCTCGCTCACCGCCGAGAACCAGGCCCTGCGCATGGAGCTGGACGCATTGCGTGCGCGCATGCTGGCCGCGCAGGCCGATGAAACGGCCGAGGCTTGATTGACCTGAGCCGGCCCCCTAGGCTGCGGTCATCCCTGCAAGGAGCATGCGATGGCCTCGGCCTCCCCGGAACTTGAGAGTTTTGTCCGCGACGCCTTGATGCGCGGGCATACGCGCCAGCAGGTCAGCAGCGCCTTGCTGGCGGCCGGCTGGAGCGAACAGCAGATCGGCGGCGTGCTCGATGGCTGGGCCGACGTGGATTTCCCGCTGCCGGTGCCGCGCCCCCGCGCCTCGTTGTCGGCGCGCGAAGCCTTCGCCTATCTGGTGCTGTTCAGCACCTTGTATTTCTACGCATGGAACCTGGGCAGCCTGCTGTTCCAGTTGATCGAATACGTGCTGCCCGATGCCGCCGACGCCGATTGGCAGCGGCTACGACTGGACGGCGGCATCCGCTGGGCAATCTCCGCGCTGGTCATCGCCTTCCCGGTGTTTGCCTTCGTTGCCCGCCGGGTCAGCCGCGATGTGGATCGCAACCCGATAAAGCGTCTTTCCCCGGTTCGGCGCTGGCTGACCTACCTCACCCTGTTTGTCGCCGCCATCATCCTGATCGGCGACCTGACCGCACTGGTATTCAACCTGCTGGGCGGCGACCTGAGCCTGCGCTTCGTGCTGAAGGTTGTGGTGGTCGCCGCCATCGCCGGCACCGTATTCGGCTATTACCTGTGGGACCTGCGCCAAGAGGAGCGTGACGCATGAGCCGAACCGCCTGGGGCACCCGCGTACTTTGGGCTGCGGGCCTTGTTACCGCGGCTGCCATCGCTGCCGGCGTATGGATCATCGACTCGCCCACGCAGCAGCGCCTCAAACGCTTGGACGGCGCGCGGCTTTCCGAGCTGCAGGCCTTGGAAATGGCCGCCCGCACATATTGGGGGGAACACGATGCCCTGCCTGCCGATCTCGCCACCCTCAAAGCACAGCCCGGCATGTCGGTATCGACCACCGACCCAAGCGGTGGCCCGGACTACAGCTATCGGCCGCTGGATGCCACCCATTACGAGCTGTGTGCGCAATTCGACACCGACAGTGCCAACGGGCGCTCGCCACAGGTGATGAATGCGTGGGCGCACCCCGCCGGCAAGCATTGCTTCCGCCGCAGCGTGGAAGCAAAGGGCAGTGACTAAACCGTGAGTCCTCAGGACGACCCCCGCCGCGCACAGTTGCGCCGCCTCAAGCTTTACGCGCTGGCGATGCTGGTGGCGATGCTGGCGGGCTTCATCGTCAGCCACATCAACGGCGAACGTGGCATCTGGGCGTGGGTGGGCGCGTTCTGCGAGGCAGCGACCGTGGGCGCGCTGGCTGACTGGTTTGCGGTGGTGGCCTTGTTCCGCCGCCCCTTGAACCTGCCGATCCCGCACACGGCCATCATCCCGCGCAACAAGGCGCGCATTGCCGACAGCCTGGCGGTGTTCGTGCGCGACCACTTCCTGGAACCCGAAACACTGCTGGCCAAACTGAAAGTCTTCGATCCAGCCACTCGCCTGGGTGAATGGCTGGCACAACCGGCGCAGGCAAAAATGCTGGCCAGCATGGCGCGTGGTTGGGCGGTACAGGCATTGGATCTGCTGGACGAAGCGGCTGTGCGCCGCTCCATCCAGGGCTTCGTTGTCGCCCAGCTGCGGCAATGGAATGCGGCCGCTACCGCGGGCGAGTTACTCGGCCTGCTGACTGCCGACAACCGCCATCAGCGCGTGCTGGACGAAGGCCTTACCCGCATCGCCCATTGGCTGGACAACGACAAGGTGCGGCAACAGGCCTCGGCGCTGATCGTGCGCTATATCCGCAAGGAATGGCCCAAGCTGGCCAGCACCGTGGACTGGGTCAAACCCATCGACGAGATCGGCGACTCACTGGCCGATCGTTTGGCGCGTGCAGGGTTGGAGGAGCTGCAAGCCATCCTTTCACAGCCCGAACATCCGTTGCGACAGGACTACGCTGCATGGCTGGCCGATTACATGCGACGCCTGCGCGAAGATCCGGCGCTGGCAGCCAAGGTTGACGCGCTCAAGCAGAAGGTCATCGACCATCCGGCGGTACAGGATTACGTGCAGGGGCTTTGGCAGCGCATCCACGATTACCTGCGTACCGACCTTTCCAGCGAGGACTCCGTGCTGGCCGGCCACCTGGAACGCAGTCTGGGCAAGCTGGGCACCACCATCGGCAACGACCCCGCCCTGCGTGACGCGCTCAACCAGCACATGCTGGCCGGCGCGGAAAAGCTCACCAACCGCCTGCGCAGCGGTGTCACCAGCCACATCGCGCAGACCGTGAAGGGCTGGGACGAAAAGAAGCTGGTCGAGCAACTGGAACTGAGCGTGGGCCGCGACCTGCAATACATTCGTTTCAACGGCACCCTGGTGGGCGGCCTGATCGGCCTGCTGCTGCATGCGCTCACCGGCTGGCTGAAGTTCTGATCAGCACCACCGGGCGCAGATCGCCGGCCGCAAGCAACGTACCTGTAGAGCCGAGCCATGCTCGGCTGGGGCCTTATCGGGAAGGCCCCTGCCGAGCATGGCTCGGCACTACGGGTGAACCATTATCCGGGAAGCCTCTGCAGAGCATTGCCCGGCACTGCCCGCCCCCGAACAGTGAGGGCGACGTAACCCGGCATCGCCGGCCGCAAGCGGCGCTCCCTTGTAGAGCCGAGCCATGCTCGGCTGGGGCGTTACCGGGAAAGCCCATGCCAAGCATGGCTCGGCACTACAGGTGAACCATCGTCTGCAACGCCTCTGCCGAGCATGGCTCGGCACTACGGACGCAACGCGGCTTAAACCCGGCGCAGTTCCCAGGCGCGGTGGATGCGGGCGTTACGCTCGAAATCCGGGCCAATGGTCTGCGCGGAGATTTCACGGCAGATGGCGAACTCGGCGATGGCGTTCTCTTCCAACTTGAAGCGACGGAAGTTGTTGGAGAAATACAACACGCCATCCGAGGTCAACCGCGCCATCGCCGCACGCAGCAGGCGAACATGCTCGCGCTGGATGTCGAAGTCTTCAGCGCGCGCCGAATTGGAGAAGGTCGGCGGATCGCAGAAGATCACGTCGTAACGGTTCTTCTCCGCTTCCAACCAGGTCACCGCATCGGCCTGCACCAAGGTGTGCTGGCTGCCCCCCTTGCCATTGAGCGCAAGGTTGTCGGCGCACCACTGCAGGTAGGTACCGGACAGGTCGACGCTGGTGGTCGAGCTGGCACCGGCTACCGCTGCTTCCACACTGGCCACGCCGGTGTAGCAGAACAGGTTGAGGAAACGCTTGCCGCGCGATTCCTGTGCCATGTGCGTACGCAACGGGCGGTGGTCGAGGAACAGGCCGGTGTCCAGGTAATCGAACAGATTGACCCGCAGCAGCGCATCGTTTTCGCGCACCAGGATGAACTCGCCACGCTGCTCGAAGCGGCCGTACTTGCTGCCACCCTTGCCACGCTCGCGCGACTTCAGCGCAACCTGCTCGGCCGGCACCTGGAACACTTCGCGCGCAGCCGCCAGCAGCTCGTTGCGGCGGCGACGCACGTCCACGTCGGGAATGGTGGCCGGCGCCGCATACTCCTGCACATGCAGGAAGGTGCGGGCCTTGCCGCCGTCCTCACGGTAGACGTCGATGGCTGCGGCATATTCCGGCAGGTCAGCGTCATAGGCGCGGAAGCAGGTGATGCCTTCGCGGTTCAGCCAGTTCTTGAATTTCTTGAGGTTCTTGCGCAGGCGATTGGCCACCATCTGCGCGCCTTCGCTGAGCTCACGCGGCTGGCCGGCGTTCTCGCGCTCGGGCACGGCAATCGGGTCGCAGACGATCAGTGCGCATTCGATGGCACCATTGAACATCTGGTACTTCTTGGCCGCGCGCAGGCCGGTGGCGAAGGCCAGGTCGGCACTGCCGCACAGCAGGCTTGCACGCCAGGTCGGCACGGCGCGCTTGAGCGCATCGCCAATACGGCGGTACAGCACGGTATCGGCCGCCAGACGCTCGTCATACGGCGGGTTGCAGACCACGCAGCCGGTTTCCTGCGGCGGTACCTGCACATCGGCCACGTCACGCACGCCGAACCAGATGGCCTCGCTGACGCCGGCAACTTCGGCATTTTCCTTGGCTGCGCGGATTGCCTGCGGGTCAATGTCACTGCCGTGAATGACCTGCTTCAACGCAGCGCGGCCAACCTGCTCGCGCTCACGCGCTTCAGCCGTCAATTCCTTCCATTGCGCCTGGTCAAATCCGCGCCAACGGCTGGGCGGGATGCTGCCGTGGCGCTGCAGCCCCGGTGCGACGTCGGCGGCCATCAAGGCGCCTTCGATCAGCAAGGTGCCGCTGCCGCACATCGGGTCGAGCAGACCGCCGCCTTCGGCATGGATCTTCGGCCAATTGGCCCGCAGCAGCACGGCTGCGGCCAGGTTTTCCTTCAGCGGCGCGTCGTTCTGCGCCATGCGCCAGCCACGGCGGTGCATCGGGCCACCGCCCAGGTCGATCGAGATCGTGGCCCTGCCCTTGCGCAGCGACAGGTTGATGCGCACGTCCGGGAACTCGACATTCACCGACGGCCGCTCCAAGCCCTGATCGCGCAAGCTATCGACCACGCCATCTTTGACCCGCTGCGCGGCAAAGCGTGCATGGGTGATCGCGGTGCCAGACACGTGCGCGTCTACCGACAAGGTCAGCTCTGGGCTGATGTGCTGGTCCCACGGCATTGCCGCCACGCCCTGGTACAGCGAATTCTCGTCCGGGCAGTCGAACTCATGCAGTGGCCACAGCACGCGGCTGGCCAAACGCGACCACAGCACTACCCGCTGCGCGTCGCGCAGTTCACCTTCGGCGTTGACACCGGAAATGGTGGCCGTGGCCCGTGGCAGGCCCATCGCCAGCAGTTCGTCGGCGAGCAGGTATTCGAGGCCCTTGGCACAGGAAACAAAGAAATTCACGGGTGGCATCAACTTTCAGAAAGAGGGTCAGGCGCGCCCGTCAGGCAGGCACGGCAGGCGGGCACGGTGGCCGGCCCCGGGTGGTCCGAGGTCGCTATTGTAGGCAGTTGCCCGCTGCGCCGCCGGTTTCGGGCGGCGGCGGCGTTCACAAACCGCGCAACAAGGCCTCGAAGGCCTGTGCGGATGCGTCCACGTGGCGCATCAGCCGGTGGCCGTCATCGACCAGCAGCAGGCGCGCAGAGCGCTCTGCGGCCCAGGCAATCACGTCGACGGCGGGGATCAGCTCGTCACCCCAGGCGTGAACCACGCTGATCGGCACGGCCGCAGCATCCAGCGCCGGCATGGGCCCCATCGTGGTCGGCGGCACCATCAGGAACAGCCCGGCCACCGGCACCTGCAGCGAGGTGATCGCCGAGATATAGGCGCCCAGGCTGGACCCGGCCAGCACCAAGGGGCCGCGCGCGGCCATTTCCGCCGCGCGCTCGACCAGCCGCTGCAGCCGTGCCGGCACATCGCCCACCCGGCTGATTTCGTGCCTGGCATCCAGATCGGTGTAATCCGGGCGTTCATGGCTCCAGCCAAGACGTTCGGCCACTTCGGCCAGGGCGGTGACCTTGGTCGCGTCCGGGCCGCTCTCGAAGCCGTGTGAAAGGATGCAGTGGCCGCGGCTCATGGCTGGCGGCAAGTCGTGGGGGAACTCATGCGCGAATGCTAGCATCCACCCATGCACCTGCCGCCCCCCATCATCGCCAAACCGCTGCCGTACGAGAGCCAGCTGACGCAGCGCAAGCCCACCGATATCGATCTGGTGGTGATCCACTGCACCGAGCTGCCGGACCTTGCCACTGCCCGTGAGTACGGCGAGCGCGCCCTGTACGACAACGGCACGGGCAATAGCGGGCATTACTACATCGACCGCGATGGCAGCATCCAGCAGTACGTGGCGCTGGACCGCGTTGCCCATCATGTGCGCGGCATCAACCCGCGTTCCATCGGCATCGAGCTGGTCAACCGCGGGCGCTGGCCCAACTGGTTCGACGCCGACAAGCAGACCATGAGCGAGCCCTACCCGGAGGCGCAGATCGCGTCCTTGGTGCGTTTGCTGGAGTGGCTGCCGCAGGCGCTGCCCTCACTGCGCTTCATCGCCGGCCATGAGCAGCTGGATACGGCGCTGGAGCTGGCCAGCGATGATCCCAGCCGCAGCGTGCAACGCAAGCTGGACCCAGGCCCGTTGTTTCCGTGGGAGCTGGTGCTGCGCGCCGTCGACCTGCAGCGGCTGCCGGACTGAACCGGGCTACTGCGCCAGGTACTGGAATTTCTCGCCAGCGGTTACCGCCACGTCCAGCCGATTGAACGCCGGGGCGATCGGGCACACCACGTGCGGGGTCAACGCGCAGGGCGGGTTCTCGGCACGGTTGAAGTCCAGCACCAGGCGGCCATCGCGCGGCTCGGCTGCATACAGATAACGCGCGCCGCCATAGGTCTCCCTGCCGCTGGTGCGGTCGGAGAACAGGAAGAACAACTGCCGCGACGGCAACGCTTCCTTGTCCAGCATGGGCTGCAGGTGGAACGTGCGTCCGTCGATCTCGAATACCGCCTCGCCCGGCACCTGCGCTGACAACGGCGTGCCGATCGATGTCAGCAGCACCGCCTGCTGGGCCTTCGCATAGGGTTGCCAGCGCGCCTGTATCTGCCAGGCACGGTCAACCGGAAAATGCTCAATCCCGGGGAAGTTCCGCCGCCGCAGCGATCCGGGATCACGGAAGCGCCAACCCAACACGCTGCCCATGCGCACGAGATAGAACTCGGACGTTCCGAGCTGGATACGGCTGGCTTCCTGCGCGCCGGCCACGCCCGCCTGCAATGCCGCCTGCCGCAACGGCTGACCATTCAGGGTGGCCCCATTACCCGGCGCGCCCTCGATCGAGGCATCACCGTTGCCGTCGATTTTCAGCACGCCCAGCTGTGCGGGGCCCGCCGGCAACAGCAGGTCATTGCCCGCCGCACTGCCCACCCGATAAGTGCCCGGCTTCAACCGACCCGAGCCGATATAGCTCAACCAGCCATCGCTGGCACGCAGCCGCGCCAGGCGCTGCCCGCGCCACTGTTCCACATCACGTGCGTACTGACGCGCGTCCATGGTCAAGGCACCGTCCGGGGCGGATTCGCATCCGCCCAGCAGCACTGCCAGCAGCAACCACATCCACGTTCTCATCGTCCCCCGACTCCTCGCACCGCCATGCCTGTCGACCTGCCTGCCTTACCCCACCGCAACCGGTCGTCGCTCGTCACCCGACCACCCACTCCAGGAGTCGGCGAACACGCGCGGCCCGTGCAGGCCCGCGTGTTCAAAGGCCAGCAGCAGATGGCATGCGGTCACCCCGGAGCCACACATCATCACCGCCTGACCGGGGGCATACGCGCCCAGCAGTGGCTGCAGCTCGGCGCGCAACTCGGCGGCCGGCCGAAAACGGCCGTCACGCAGGTTCAGCCCCAAGGGCCGGTTGAGTGCCCCGGGTACGTGCCCGGCGATACGATCCAGCGGCTCCACCTCGCCGCGATAGCGCTCGCCCGCCCGTGCATCGAACAACCATCCGGCCGCCTGCGACAGGCGCGCCTGCACTTCATCGGCGCTGACCACCTGCGCCAGATCGAAATGACCCGGATACGGCGCCGTGGCGACGACCTCCGGCACGGTCGCTTCCAGTGCCTGCCCTGCGCCCTGCCAGGCCGCCAACCCACCATCAAGCACGGCAACCTTGTCGTGCCCGATCAAGCGCAACAGCCACCACAGCCGGGCAGCAGCCATGCTGCCGTCGGCGGCGTCATAGACCACCACCTGGGTCTGCGGCGTGATACCCCAGCGCCCCAACGTCGCCGCAAACACCGCGCTGTCAGGCAGCGGGTGGCGGCCATGCCCGACCTTGCCCAGGTCGGACAGATCCTGGTTCAGGTCCGCATACAGCGCGCCGGGGATATGCCCTGCCGCGTACTGCTGCGCCCCCGACTGGGCATCGGCCAGCGAGAACCGTGCATCCATCACCCGTACCGCCGCGCTTGCCGTCGCGCGTGCATCAACTACCCGCAACGCATCCGCCTGCAGCGCAGCAGCGAGGCTGGCGACATCCACCAGGGTGGTCCACGAAAGGGGGAGGGTCATGCCACTTGCTCCAGTCGGCGTCGCAGGTTGTAGAGGATGGCGGCGGTTGCACCCCAGATGCGTTGGCCGGGCCAGGTGTACTCCATGACATGGCGCACCCGCCCCTGATAGTCCACCGGCACCTGCCGCAGGTTGGCCGGATCCATCAGGAACGCCAATGGCACCTCGAACACTTCGGCCACCTCGCCGGGCTCGGGCCGGGCGACGAAATCCGGGTCCACCACCGCCACCACCGGCGTCACGCGGAACCCCGTGATGGTGATGAACGGGTCCAGATAGCCCAAGGCAAGCACCTGACTGCCGGCAAGGGCGATCTCTTCGTCGCTTTCACGCAAGGCCGCCGCCAGCGGGTTGCGGTCACGTTGTTCCATGCGTCCGCCCGGAAAGCCGACCTGGCCGCCGTGGTTGCGCAAGGCCTCGGTACGCCGCGTGAGGATGACCTGGGTACCCTGCGGGCGCGGCACCAGCCCGGCCAGTACCGCTGCTTCAACCGGTGGCCCAGGCGGCAACAGGTCTTCAAGCTCAGTGCGGTTCCAACCCGGGCCAGCCGGCGCCTGACGCAAGGGCAACAGCGCCTGCTGCAGGCGATCACGATCGCCCAGTCGCTCGACAAAAGTGGCCGCGTCGCGGGCGCGCCGCGGCAGATCCTGTTCCATCACACGCCGACGCTCTGATTCGCTCATCTGCATCCAACCCCCGATCTCACCGCCGGTACGCCAACACCCCCGGCACAAACCTGTCGGGTCCAAGGTACACAGCCCGACACAGGGGCTGGAAATGATGCTGCGCGGCGGAGACTCAACAAATTCACACATCAAGCTAGCGTAGCGCGCCTGAGTGTCAGCGCACAGGTCAATGTATCCCCGGCAAAATGCTGCGGTGCGCCCAAAAAGTCGCGTCTGCAACGACAGGCCCCCAATTCATTTTGTGACACACATCAATCTATTGAGCTTGGGTTAATCCAAGGGCACACTCAAGCTGCCGTCAGGGGGATCACCGAACTATCCGCGCCGCAAGCGTACCCATGCAGTCCGAAGCTTTTCGGCCTACAGGGTGTTGCTTACCACCGGGTAGCGCCTTTTCGCATCACTCTGTACGGAGTACGGAAATGAAATTGGCAAAACCTCTCCTTCTGCTTCCCGCCCTGGTCTTGGCCACGGCTTCGGCCATGGCCAGCGAGCCGCCCGCGCCGGAGCAGACTGTCGACAACGGCATGGTCGCTGGCATCGACGCCAAGACCGGCAAGCTGCGCAAACTCACCGATAGCGAGATCCGGGCCCTGTCCGACAAGGCCAACGCCATGGCCCCGGCCAGCCGCAGCGCTGCCGGTACCAACGCTGCCTGGGCACGCATCCCCCAGACCGGTACCGATGCCAGCAAGACCCTGCGTGTGCAGAGCAACGGCATGACCACCGCGGACCTGCCACTGTCCTCGCTCAACGCATTGACCGTGGAGCGTGCTGCCGATGGCAGCGTGCAGATGCTGGAGAACGGCGCATCGGTTTCGCACGATCGGCAGGAGGTGTCCAAATGAAGGTGCAACTTCTCACCGCCGTTGTTGCGGCCACGCTCTGCGCAGCCTCTGCCCAGGCCGCCATCATCACCCCGGTCAACCAAGATCCGGCAGGCAAGGGCCTCAACGACACCACCGTGCGCGCGCCAGAAGGCGGCAACCCCGGCGTCAGCGTTGGCGAACAGCGCCGCATTGTTTACCAGTACGCCGCCGATCTCTGGGGCGCGGTACTGCAGAGCAATGTGGAAACCTTTGTTGGCGCCAGCTTCCAGGACCTGGCCTGCACTGCCACCGGCGGCACGCTGGGCTCGGCCGGCGCGTCCTGGGTCGGTGCATCGGCGCCGTCAGGCACGCAGCTGGGCATGATCTATCACGGCGCGCTGGCCAACGCGGTCAACGGTTCGCGCATCACCATCAGCAGCAGCGGCACCGACATCACCAGCCGCTTCAATGCCAACCTGGGTGGCAGCAACCCTGATGGCACGCCGTGCATGACCGGCTCGGGCTGGTACTACGGCCTGGACGGCAACACCCCCGCCGGGCAGATCAACTTCCTGGACGTGGTGATGCATGAAATCGGCCACGGCCTGGGCTTCTCCGGCTTTGTCGGCTACACCAGTGGCCGGCTCGGCGAGCGCACCGGCATCAGCGCGTACTACGGTTACTCCGATGTCTACACCGACAACGCGTTCGACAACCTCACCGGCAAGCGTTTCACCGACGCATCGATGACCAACGCGCTGCGTGCGACATCGATCAAGACGCGTGGCGCGCCGGCATGGGACGGCACCAGCGCCAAATCGCAGACGCCGCTGTGGCTGGACCCGGCGCTGGTCCTGTCGGTCAGCGGAACGTCGGTGGTATCGCAGTTCTTCGGTACCGCATCGTTCGGGCCGGCAGCTACATCGGCCAACTTCAGCGGCCCGGTGGTCGTCGCCAATGACGCAACCGGCGCAGACACCGCCGACGCTTGCGAAGCGCTGCCGGCCGGCAGCCTGGCCGGCAAGGTGGCCTACGTCAATCGCGGCACCTGCGCGTTCGAGATCAAGGCGGCCAATGTACAGGCCGCCGGTGCGGTGGCCGCCATCATCGGCAACGTCGCCAGTTCCGCGGACCCGGGTACTGCACCGGGCATGGCAGAAGATGCATCGGTCAACGCCACCATTCCAACGCTCAGCGTCAATCTCAACGATGCCAACCTGATCAAGGCCGCTGCACAGGCCGGCACCGCGATGACCGCTGCATTGGGCAATGTTGCCGGGCAGATGGCCGGTGCCGACCCCAGCGGTCGTCCCCTGCTCTACGCGCCGGCCACGGTGGCCAGTGGCTCCTCGTTCTCGCACTTCGAGAGCGTACTCAGGCCGGATGCCTTGATGGAACCGGCCAATAGCGACAGCACCGATGCTGCACGCATCGTCGACCTTACGCTTGGCGTATTCGCCGACGAAGGTTGGGGCTTGAATAGCGGCAACGCGCGTATCGGCAGCTGCGATACCGGCGTCAAGCTGTTCAAGGCACCGGGCATGATTGCCGGTGCGAACGTGCAGGCACAGGATCGTTTGTGCCGGGTCGGCGCCAAGGGCAACCGCGGCCAGTACCTGCGCTGCATGAACGACACCGCCAGCAGCCTGAAGGCCATCGGCATGGTCACCACGGTGGAACAGGCCGGTATTCGTAGTTGCGCGGCGAAATTGACCTCGCTGTAAAACCTGGCTGGAAAGCAAAAGCACCGACGCCGTCAGGCGTTGGTGCTTTTTTTTGTAAAAACCTGCGGCGTATCCCCATTTTTCTGCAAAACCAACGGATGCAATGGCATTGCCGTCCAATCGTTAGCATCTGCCGGCGCGTCTACACCCGTATCCGAAGTACCTGATACCACTCAGCCACACTCGCCGCACAGACGCACTGCGCTCGTCAACGTGCACCTGCAGAATTTCGGCTGTCACACGCCACGTCGAACACATGGAATGGGGCGGTGCCACTGCAGGCAAGGCTAAGCCTCCTCTTCGGCAATTCGATGCGCTCCGGTTGCTGTCTACCGAAGCTGTCGACCGAGGACATCCTGGACACAGTACATCCCCATACGCTCCAAAAGAACGGCCCGTGCCTCATCCCTCCGCGAAAGCACCCTCTGGTCGCCCACATGCTCAGTATCTTTCAGGTGAAAGAACTGTGCCGGTGCCTTTGCTCGACATGATCTGCATGCCCGATTGTTTTTCCCGGCACATCCAAATGCCCGCCGTTTGCCCACACTCGCCGGGCAGCCAGGAGCCATAACCGATCCCCCATCCCGGACAACATTTGTTGCCCGCGTATCTCCCTTGCTGCCGCGCCACCCAACACTTCGTTCCCCGGGAGAATTTCGATGAAATCGGCTATACCTTTAGTAGTTTTCCTGACCGTAGCAGGACATAGCGCCGTTGCGCTTGCCAGTGATCCGACCCCGCATTTCAAACCGATAGAAGGCACCGCCAACAACATGCTTGTCGGCGTTGATGTCTTGAACGGAAAGACGCGCCGCCTCACGAGCGAAGAAATCATTGCATTGGCGGACAAGGCCAATGCAATGCCGCGCAGCAACGTGGACGCCACCTGGGCGCGGGTCCCGCGCAATGGGATGGAGGCGAAGCAGACGATCCGGCGCCGAGGCAATGGCAAGGGCAGCATGGACGTACCACTGACCGCCATGTCGTCACTGACCGTCACGCACCAGGCAGATGGCGGCCTGTCCATGGGTGAACTGGACGGCGATGCCAGCCACAGCACTGCAGGAGTGAGCAAATGAAGTCCTTGTGGCTATCGGCCCTGGCAATTTCCTGCTGCCTTTCCGGCCAGGTGCACGCATCCAGGCTCACCCTCATCAACACCGACCCAGTAGGCAAGGGCTTGAATGACCCAACCCCACGCGCACCAGTGGGCGACAACCCCGGCCACAGCGTGGGCGAACAGCGGCGCATCGTCTATCAATACGCGGCCGACCTGTGGGGCTCCGTACTCGAAAGCGATGTCGACATCATCGTGGGGGCCAGTTTCCAGGACCTACGATGCTTACCTACTACGGGCGTCCTGGGTTCGGCCGGCCCAGCATGGGTTGCGACAAGCGCACCCGAAGCCAGTAGCCCGGGCATGCTTATCCATGGCCCGCTGGCCAACGCCATGCAGGGTGAGCGCATCGATATCAGTGACAGTGGCATGGACATCGCCAGCCGCTTCAACGCAAACCTGGGCGGCACCAACCCGGATGGCAGCCCATGTCTGACAGGGTTGGACTGGTATTACGGCCTGGATGGACGCCCCCCCCAGTCCGGCATCAGCTTTCTGGATGTGGTGATGCACGAAATCGCGCATGGGCTCGGTTTCTCCGGCTTTGTCGGCAACAGCAGCGGCAGGCTCGGCGAACGACTGGAGGTGCCTGAAGTCTATGGCTATTCCGACAGCTACACCCAGCTTGCGTTCGACAATCTCCAGAACAAGCCGTTTGCCGATGCGACGATGACCGACGCAATGCGCGCGCTGTCCATCCGCACGCCCGGCGCACCCAGTTGGAGCGGCCCCGCCGCCATTGCTGCAGCGCGACTCTGGCTGCGGCCAAGTCTGCAGCTTGTCGTGGAAGGCGGGGCGGCACCCCCGCTTGTGACCTACAACGTTGGGACCGCCGCGTTTGGCCCTGCGCTGCCGAACAACGTGTTCTCGGGAGACCTCGCACTGGCGAATGATGCAAGCGGCGGCGACCCAGCCGATGCCTGTGAAGCACTGCCAACCGACAGCCTGAAAGGCAGGATCGCCTTCATCAATCGTGGCTCCTGCGATTTCGAAGCCAAGGTAGCCAATGCGCAAGCGGCCGGGGCCGTTGCAGCCATCATCGGCAATGTCGCCAGTTCGCCCAATCCGAACAGCACCCTGACGATGTCCGATGTCGAGGCCTACAAGGCCACGATCCCGGCCATCCAGCTGACACTTGCCGACAGCGACCGTATCCGCGCCGGACTCAAATCTGCCCCCCTCAAGGCGTCCACCACGGTGGCCCCCAACAAACGCGTTGGCAGCGATCTGGCCGGACGGCCCTTGCTATACGCACCACCGGAGGTGGAACAGGGGTCATCGTTCTCGCACTTTGACTACAGCGCCAGCCCCAACGTATTGATGGAGCCCAGCTCCAGCGACGACACCGATGCCGCCCACCTGGTCGACCTGACCTTGGGCACGTTTGCCGACCAGGGGTGGAAGCTCAATCCCGGGAACGCCCGCATCGGCGACTGCGACACCGGCGTCAAACTGTTCAAACAACCCGGGCTGATGGCAGGCGCCAATGTGCAGGCACAGGATCGGGTGTGCCGGCTCACCGCCAAGGGCAGCCGGATAACCTATCTGCGCTGCATGAGCGACAACGCCGCCACGCTGCGCTCGCTGCAGTTGATCAACAGCATCGAGCAGACCGCCATCCGCGCCTGCGCAGCCAAGGTGATCAAACTGGACTAGCCCACGGCGGCTCCAGCAAGCAGCCCCTTGCGGCTAACGCGCATAAAAAAACGCCGGTGTTGCCACCGGCGTTTTTCTTCATGCAGGTTGTGCGCGATTACTTGACGCTGACCAGCTTGATTTCGAACTGCACAGCCACGTTCGGCGGGAACGGGGTGCGCGGGTCGGCACCATAGGCCTGATCCGGCGGCAGGGTGACTTCCCACTTGGCGCCGGCCGGCATCTGCAGCAGGGTCGAGCGCATGGCAGCCATCTCGACTTCGCTCAGCTTGATCGACGGGATCGACTGGGCCGGACGGGCTTCGGTGGGACGCTGGCCGTACGGGAACGGACCGGCAACTTCCAGGGCAACGGTGCTGGCCTGGGTCGGCTTGGCGCCATTGCCAGCTTCGATCACGCGGTACTGCACGTTGTTGGCAAGGCTCTGCACGCCGGGCTTGGCCTTGTTGGCGGCCAGGAACTGGTCACTGCGGGTCTTGTTTTCAGCGGCAGCCTTTTCGTACTCGGCCTTGGCAGCCTGGGCACGGCCCTGCTCACGACGCTGGAAAGCCTCGACGGCCGGCTTCAGCTGGTCGGCGGTGATGGCCGGCTGCTTCTTGGCATAGGCGTCCTGCAGGCCCTTGACCACCGAAGCGATGTCCAGCTGTTCGCCGCGGCCGGTGAGTTCAGCCAGGTTGTTGCCGTAATCGTAGCCAAAGTAATAGCTCAGCTTGCCCTTCTCGGACGAGACGTCCTGGGCGAATGCAGTGCCGGTGATGGCCAGGGCGGCCACGGCGACCGCGATAGAACGCAACTTCATCAAACAGTTCTCCAGGAAAGGTGTCTCAGGGCAACCATGCCGCTAGAGGCGACGGGTTAGGATAGCCGTCACAAAGGCTGTCCGCCACTGACGACGCCGATTCAGACAGGCCAAGGGTTCCGAGAGTTCCCGGCTCACTTTTTTTTAACTTTTCAGGAGTCCCGCTGTATGTCCGATGCCCCGGTTTCCACCCGCACCCAGGATGGCGTTCACACCATTACCGTGCAGCGCCCGGAGAAGCTCAATGCCCTCAACCGGCAGACCCTGGAAGCCCTGGATGCCGCGTTTGCCGCGGCCGCGCAGGATGAGGCCGTGCGGGTGGTAGTGCTGACCGGGGCCGGCAACAAGGCGTTCGTGGCCGGCGCGGACATCGCGGAGATGAACACCTTGACGCCCGTACAGGGCCGGGATTTCTCGCTGGTCGGCCAGCGCCTGATGCGCCGGATCGAGCGTTTGAACAAGCCGGTCATCGCAATGGTGAATGGTTTTGCACTGGGCGGGGGCATGGAACTGGCCATGGCCTGCCACCTGCGCATCGCCGCAGACAGCGCCAAGGTCGGCCAACCGGAAATCAATCTGGGCTTGGTGCCCGGCTTTGGCGGCACCCAGCGCCTGCTGCGCCTGGGCGGCCGCGCCGCTGCGCTGGAGCTGTGCCTGTTGGGCGCACCGATCGGCGCGGAGCGTGCACAGCAATTGGGGCTGGTCACCCGTGTCGTGCCGGCCGCCGAGCTGGAAGCGGAGACCACCAAGCTCGCCCAGCAACTGGCCAACGCCGCACCGCTTGCGCTGCGCGGCATCCTGGATGCCATCAACGTAGGCGGCGAATGCGGCATTGAAGAAGGGCTGGAATACGAAAGCGCGCAGTTCGGCCTGGTGTTCTCCACCCAGGACATGCGCGAAGGCACCAGTGCCTTCCTGGAACGCCGCAAGCCGGAATTCAAGAACTGCTGAGCCGCACCATGCCTGTAAGCACCCCACCCCGACAGCTGCTGCAACTGATACTGGATGACGACCTGGATGCGGCGCTGCGCGCGGGTCTGATGGAGTACCAGCCACAGCCCGATCACGCGCAGCTGGACACGGCCTACCCCGACCTGCCGCAGCGCCTGCAGCACGCGCAGCAGCAGCTGCACACCGCGTGGGCCGCACGCGAACGCCATCGTGCCCGTGCGGCACGACTGGCACGGCGCGCCGCCGAACGCGAGGCGCGGCGCGCACCGCCACCGGCGCCGGACAGCAAACCCGCCCTGCCCTCGGCAGCGGCGGCCATCCTGGCCCGGGCCAAGGCACGTGCGGCAGGGACCCCGAACGCGTGATGGCCAGCGTCCTGAAGAAAGCGACAAAGAAAGTCGTCAGCAAAAAGCGTACTGGCAAAACGCCGGCAAAGACGGCTGCCGCAGGCAAGTCCGCACCGACACGTGGCAGCAAACGCATGAATGCTGCCGAGGTGCTGGAGATGTTCACGCGCCTGCGTGAGCTCAACCCGCATCCGACCACCGAGCTGGAATACAGCACGCCGTTCGAGTTGCTGGTCGCGGTGACCCTGTCGGCACAGGCCACCGACGTGGGCGTCAACAAGGCCACGCGCAAACTGTTCCCGGTGGCCAATACCGCACAGGCGATCCTCGACCTGGGCGAAGAAGGCTTGAAGCGCTACATCGCCACCATCGGCCTGTTCAATGCCAAGGCCAAGAACGTGATCGCCGCCTGCGCCATCCTGATGGAAAAACATGGCGGCCAGGTCCCGGCTGATCGCGCGGCATTGGAGGCCTTGCCGGGGGTCGGACGCAAGACCGCCAACGTGGTCCTCAACACCGCTTTCGGCCAGCCAACCATGGCCGTGGATACGCATATTTTCCGCGTCGCCAACCGGACCGGGCTGGCACCGGGCAAGGATGTGCGGGCAGTCGAGGACGGGCTGGTCAAGGTCATCCCCACCGAGTTCCTGCAAGACGCCCACCATTGGCTGATCCTGCACGGGCGCTATGTCTGCAAGGCGCGCAAACCGGACTGCCCGCAATGCGTGATCCGCGACCTGTGCCACTTCAAGGACAAGACCGCCGACGCCGCCTGAGCGTTGGCAGCTGCCATCTGGACGACACTTCCCCGTAACAGCGCGCCTGCCCAATACGCAGGCGCTTGTCCCGTCGGGGGCAAGTCCGTCGCCGGACTGTCACATTTACGCAATCTTTACAGCCTAGCCTTCGCAGCAACCTCAACCTGCCTGCAAGGCTACCCACCCAATGAAACTGCATCGCCAACTCCTCACTGCGGCCGTGGCTGCTGCACTGTTTGCGCCGGCTGCACACGCTGAAGTCGCCATCGACGTTATTGGCGGTTCCGAAATCACCTTCGAAGGCCTGGTGCAGGCTGACGGCAACTGGTTTGACAACGACAAGGCTGACCTCAATGGCGTTGCCAAGAACGGCAAGGACAGCGAGTTCGAACTGCGCCGTGCCGAACTGGTGCTCAAGGGCAAGGGCCCGGGCAATGTCGAGTGGGTCGTCGGTTACGACGCCAAGGCCGACAAGTTCCTGGACACCAACCTGAAGTACAAGCTGGGCGGCAACAGCAACCACTTCCTGCAGGCCGGCCAGTTCAAGCAGCCCAACAGCCTGGAAGAGCTGTCCAGCACCAAGAACAACGACTTCATTTCCAAGGCCACGGTCACCAATACCTATGCCGTCGCCCGTCGCCTGGGTGTCGGCTACGGCGTGGGCGATGCCGACTGGTCGATCACCGCATCGGCCTTCGGCCGCGAACTGACCCGCGACCTGGCACACGGCAGCGGCTACGGTGTGCGCGGCACCTTCGCGCCGATCAACGAGAAGGGCAACATCCTGCACTTCGGCCTGAGCTACGTTGACTACGATACCGATGCCGATCTGCTGCGCCTGCGCGCGCGTCCGAACGCAGACCTTGCCACCGCACGCCTGGTGGACAGCGGTGACCTGAAAGATACCGACCGCATCAGCACCATCGGCGCCGAGGCGATGTACGTGCAGGGCCCGTTCAAGGCCCAGGCCGAGTATTACCACGCCAAGGTCAAGCGCTACGACCATGACAACTACAGCACGGATGGTTACTACATCAGCGGCGTGTGGAACGTCACCGGCGAGACCTGGGGCTACAAGGGCGGCACCCCGAGCCTGGGCCTGCCGGACGAGCCGGGCCGCGGCATGTGGCAGCTGGGCGCACGCTTCGACAGCATCGACCTGAACGATGGCGGCCTGCGTGCCCCGGCCGTGATCGGCGGTGCCCCGCTGGTGGACGGCGTGCTGGGCGGCAAGATGGACATCTGGACGGTGGGTGCCAACTGGTACTGGCGCTCCAACTTCAAGGCCTCTCTGAACTACGTGATGGTCGACAGTAAGAAGTACAACGCCGAGAAGACTGCCTTCCTCAGCGACAAGCCCAATATCCTGGAAGCGCGCCTGCAGTTCTTCTGGTAAGCAATGGTTTTTCTGTAGTACACGAACGCCCCGCAAGGGGCGTTCGTTGTTTCATGCGCTGGCAAAAATCCGAAGCCGCGGCGCATACACCACAGTGATGGCGCGCACTTCCTGCATTGCAACCCAAGGGGCTTCGCGGCTTGCGCCGCTCCTGCCGCAGTCACCGGTATGCTACTTGCTTCCCTTTGCCTGGATGAAACCATGCGCCTCTTCCTGATTTCGGCACTGCTCTGGCTGCCTGCCACCGCATCGGCACAGGACTGCGGCACCGACAGCGCCGCACGCGTCACCCGGGCCTATCAACAGCGCGATGCGCGTGCCTTGCCTGATCGCCCGGACTGGACCATCGCGGTTGATCGCGCGGCCTGTCGCGTATGGCCTGCCGATACCAGCGTGACCCTGATGGCGGTGCCGCTATTGGGCCCGGAAGAGTTCAATGGTGACGTTCAACAAGGCGACCTGGATGTACTGGTTGTCGACAGCGCTACGCTGCGCCCGCGTGCTGGACTGCGCTTGCCCGACGCCATGAGCAGCGACGCGATCCGCGTGGATGGCGTGCATCTGGATACCGCGCGCTATCACCTGTCGGCCGATACCCGCGCATTTGGCGTGCGCATCACGCGCAGTGGGTCCTCGCGAGCGAACCCGTTCGGCGATGAAAAGCTGCAGCTGTTCGTGAACGAAGGTAGTCGCCTGGAGGTGATCACCGACCCCATCGTCATGCAGCGCACCAACGGCGAATGGGATACCAACTGTGCCGGCGAATTCCAGGAACTCAGCCGCACGCTGGAGGTGGGGGCGGTACCCAAGCAAGGCTGGGCTCCACTGCGCATCCGCGAGCGCAGCAGCGAAACCCTGCAACGCGAGGACGCCGACGGCAATTGCAACGAGACCCGCAAGACGCTGCCGGGCGCCGTCCATACGCTCACCCCGCAGGGCCGCCACTACCCCCTTCCGGAGGCCGTGAAAGCCGCGTTCTGAGGCGATGAAACGCTGTCATGCGAGCGTCATATGACAGACGCTGCGCTGTCATCAAATGGTTATGGAATAGGCGCCGGGCGGCACTCACCGCACATTAACTCCCAGGAGCCTTTCGTGATCCACGCCATCAAATCGCGCGCCGTCGTCGCCATCCTCGCCGCGTCGTCCGTGTTCGCCGCCAACGCTGCCGATGTCACCGGCGCTGGCGCTTCCTTCATCTACCCGGTCATGTCCAAGTGGTCGGCCGACTACGCAGCCGCGACCAACAAGCGCGTCAACTACCAGTCCATCGGTTCGGGCGGCGGCATTGCCCAGATCAAGGCCAACACCGTGGACTTCGGCTCGTCCGATGCGCCGCTGCGTCCGGAAGAACTGGCTTCTTCGGGCCTGGTGCAGTTTCCGTCGGTGATCGGCGGCGTGGTGCCGGTGCTGAACGTAGCTGGCGTGGAAGCCGGCGCAATGAAGCTCGACGGCCCGACCCTGGCCAACATCTTCCTGGGCAAGATCACCAAGTGGAATGATCCGGCCATCGTTGCCCTCAACGCCGGCCTGACCCTGCCCGACACCAAGATCACCGTCGTGCACCGCTCCGATGGTTCGGGCACCACCTTCAACTTCGTCAACTTCCTGTCCAAGGTCAATGCCGACTGGAAGACCAGCGTCGGCGAAGGCACCAGCGTCCAGTGGCCGGTCGGCATCGGCGGCAAGGGCAATGAAGGCGTGGCCGCCTACGTCAAGCAGATCAAGGGTTCGATCGGCTATGTGGAGTTCTCCTACGCGCTGCAGAATCGCCTGACCTTCTCGCGCATGAAGAACGCTGCCGGCAACTTCGTGCAGCCGCGCGATGAAACCTTCTCGGCGGCTGCTGCCAGCGCCGACTGGACCAACGCACGTGATTTCTACCTGGTCATGACCAACGCCCCGGGCGACCAGGCGTGGCCGATCACCGCCACCAACTTCATCCTGATGCGCAAGCAGCCCAAGACCGCTGAAGGCGCCAAGGCCACGATCGAATACTTCCGCTGGATCTATGCCAACGGCGACGCCCAGGCACGCCAGCTGGACTACGTGCCGCTGCCGGATCCGCTGGTGCGCCAGATCGAAACCTACTGGCAGCAGAACCTGAACTATTGAGTGTAGAGCCGACGAGTCCCTCTCCCTCGTCGCCTCAGGCGCGGATCGAGCGATCCGCGCCTTTTTTTTCTGACGCCCGGCCCGCTTTACCCGCTTCACCTGTAGAGCTGAGCCATGCTCGGCTGAGGCGCTACCGGGCAAGCCGCTTGCCGAGCATGGCTCGGCACTACCCTGCTCCGGCCGGCTTCACCCGCTTCACCTGTAGAGCCGAGCCATGCTCGGCTGGGGCGCTACCGGACAAGCCGCTTGCCGAGCA